>TARA_B110000444_G_scaffold261094_1_pt1 | contig 35059 bp, 33 predicted proteins | sample TARA_B110000444 | Tara Oceans TARA_B110000444 (sample SAMEA4398370) | marine metagenome | biome: Polar Biome; feature: [SRF] surface water layer (ENVO:00010504); material: water (ENVO:00002006), including particulate matter (ENVO:01000060) such as... | depth 5 m | reverse complement strand
CCCAGTCCCTGTATATAAATCATAAACTATTTCATGTCCATTTAAATTTGCAAAGTCAAGAGTAATTTTATATAATTCATAAGCTTGTTTACTATTAGTCTGATAAAATGATTTAGGAGTAATCCGGAATTTTAAATCATCCATTGTCTCAGTAATATATGTTTTTCCAGAATAGCATATTACTTTTTGATCGTAAAGAGTATCGTTATCTTTCATGTTAATACAATAATTTAAAGAGGAGATTTCCGAGAATTCAGATTTTAAATAATCAAGTAAACCGTTAATTTTTTTTAAATCGTTTTTAAAAAACTGAATTAAAACCATTAGATCTCCACTTGAACTAGTTCTTATCATTAAAGTTCTAAGAAGTCCGTTTTTATTATAATAATCATAAAAAGGAAGATCATTTTCAAAAGAAAATTTTCTAATCGAATTACGAATTTCATTTGATGGATCTTTCTGTAAGTAGCATTTATGAATATCAATTATTTTATCCCACATGCCTGGTTTATGAAAACCAAGTCCATTTTTATTTAAATCATTTTTTTTATCATCAATTTCTTCAACATGTAACCATCTTCTATTGGAAAACGAAAATTCCATTTTATTTCTGTAAAAGTATTCTTCAGAGGAGCCAAGAATAGGTTCAGGTTTAATTAATTCAATTTTTCCAATTCTTTTAATATTTTCGTGTACTTCCTTTTCTTTAAAATGTAGCTGACTTGAATAATCCATGTTTTGCCATTTACATCCACCACATACTCCAAAGTGGTCACATTTTGGATCAATTCTTTTTGATGATTTAGTTACTAGCTTTTCGATTCTTCCTTCAAGAAACCCTTTTCTTTTTTTATAAACATTAACATTAACGATGTCCCCTGGTACTCCCTTCTCAATAAAAATCGTTTTACCATCAATTGTTTTTCCAACAGATTTTCCTTTACTGGCAGTATCTATGACTTTTATGTTTTCGTAAATAATATTTTTTCTTTTTCCACGCATTTTGTAAAACTAACATAATTTATATTTTAAATGTTAAGGTTTATTTTAATAACTTTTAAAATTATAAGTTAAAGCCTTAAAATTTATTTAATACATTTACAACATTAATAAATTAAAATGTTATAAATACAACAATCATGGAAATAAACACAAAGACCAATAGTATTAATACCAATTCTTCTATACATCATCTGGGGTTAGAGAAAGAGTTTGGTGCACATGACTATCATCCACTTCCTGTGGTTTTATCCAAAGGAAAGGGGGTTTTTCTATGGGATGTTGAAGGGAAAAGATATTATGATTTTTTATCTGCATATTCAGCTGTCAATCAAGGTCATTGTCATCCTGACATAATTGAAGCTTTAACAAATCAAGCCAAAGAACTAACATTAACTTCAAGAGCATTTCACAATGATAAACTTGGAGAATATATGGAGTACGCTACAAAATATTTTGGTTTTGAAAGATTGCTTCCAATGAATACTGGAGCTGAAGGTGTTGAGACAGCTATAAAAATTTCAAGAAAGTGGGGTCACACAATAAAAGGTGTGCCTGAGAATCAAGCACAAATAATTGTATGTGAAAATAACTTTCATGGAAGAACTACAACTGTTATTTCTTTTTCTTCAGACCCTGGATCAAAAGATTATTTCGGACCACATACTCCTGGTTTTCTTCATGTGCCATACAATGATCTTAAATCTCTTGAATCTGTTTTAGAGAATAATCCTAATGTTGTTAGTTTTTTAGTGGAACCAATTCAAGGAGAGGCTGGAGTTTATGTTCCTGATGAGCATTATTTATCTGAAGCAAAGAAACTATGTGAGAAAAATAATGTTTTATTTATTGCTGATGAAATTCAAACAGGTATTGGAAGGACTGGATCTTTATTAGCTGTATGTGGAAATTGCACTTGTGAAAAGAATTGCGAAAGACAAAAATCAACTTATACTAGACCTGATTTATTAATTCTAGGAAAAGCTTTGAGCGGAGGAACATATCCGGTTTCTGCTGTATTGTGTGATAGTTCAATAATGGACGTAATTCAACCCGGTCAACACGGAAGTACATTTGGTGGTAATCCTCTTGGATCTGTAGTGGCTAAAAGGGCTTTAGAGGTTGTTAAAAATGAAAAATTAACTCAAAATTCTAGAGATCTTGGTAATTATTTTCGAAGAGAAATAAATAACTATATAAAATATAGTTCTATCGTTAAACTAGTAAGAGGAAAAGGCCTGCTTAATGCAATCGTAATTAACGATAAGCCAGATAGTAAAACAGCATGGAATATTTGCCTCAAGCTAAGGGATAATGGGCTTCTTGCAAAACCTACCCATGGGAATATTATAAGATTTGCACCTCCACTTGTAATAACAAAAGCCCAATTAGATGAATGTATTACTATTATAAAAAAAACATTGCAAGATTTTGAATCTTAGTTAACTTAGCTAAAATTTATTTTAAATGGAAGTATATTTTGACAATGCGGCAACTACTCAAATCAGAAAAGAAGTTGTTGATGAAATAAAGAATTGTTTATTGGATACATATGGAAATCCTTCCTCATCTCATTCTTTCGGAAGATCTGCGAAGTCAAAGTTAGAAAATGCACGAAAAGTAATTGCTTTTCATTTAAATTCTTCACCACAAGAGATAATTTTCACATCTGGTGGTACAGAGTCAGATAATATGTTGATTCGTTGTGCGGTTAAAGATTTGAAAGTTAATACTATCATTTCTTCAAAAATTGAACATCACGCAGTTTTACATACTCTTGATGATTTAAAATCTGATGGGGTTGAAATAAAGTATGTTAAAACAAATAATAAAGGTCAAGTAGATTATCTAGACCTTGAAAGACTTCTCAAGGAAGATGACTCTAAAAAGCTTGTAACATTGATGTATATCAATAACGAAATAGGTACCATTCTTGATATGGAAAGAGTTGGTTTGATTTGTAAAGAGTCAGACGCTTTATTCCATACTGATGCTGTTCAGGGAGTTGCACATTATAATATAGATGTTGAAAAATATAATATTGATTTTTTGTCCGCTGCAGCTCACAAATTTCATGGGCCTAAGGGAGTTGGCTTTTCTTATGTTAACAAAAAACTTAACATTAATCCATTTATATCTGGTGGAGCTCAAGAAAGAGGGTTAAGAGCAGGTACTGAGGCCCTTCCTAATATTGTTGGTATGGAAAAAGCAATGTCAATGAGTTATGAAAACTTGGATGAAGAAAAAAAATATATTCAATCCATAAAAGACTATTTTATAAAATCCATAAAAAATATTTTTCCAAACGTTGAGTTTAATGGATGTTGTTCTGACCCTAAAGAGAGTACATATACACTTTTAAATATATCTATTCCGGTTAACAAGGAAAAGGCTTCGCTATTAGATTTTCAGCTTGATCTTAAGGGTATCGCTTGCTCTAAAGGAAGTGCGTGTCAATCTGGAAGCAATCAGGGATCACATGTTTTAAAAGAAGTACAAAATAAAAAAAATAATGACTGGCCTTCGTTGAGGTTCTCTTTTTCATCATATAACTCAAAACAAGAAGTAGATTATTTAATGAATGTTCTAAAAGAATTTAATTAAATAAAAAATCAATATTTTTTAAAAAAAATGGATTCATAATCAGTTATATTTCCATTCATATCCTCAACTTTTATTTTTAATAAATGTTTTCCATCTTCAAGGGTGAGGTCTTTAAAATTATAAGTAATCAGATTTGACTTTGGCTCAAATTCAAACAAAATCCAAATACCATTAATAGAACCCTCAATTAATTTTATTCCAGAAAATTCATCTTTCACTTTTAATTTTAAAAATTTTAAATTACTTATCCATTCATTTTTTTTAAAATTATAAGGTTTAACTGTCGGAGAGATTGTATCAATTGATAAAGCGTATTTTCCTAATGCATATCCTTTTGTTGACCAAAAATTATTTTCTTTTTTAGTTTTAAGATATCGAGCATTTCCATATTTATTTATTTTTGATATAAATCCTTTTTTTAAAAAAACACTATCAGTTTTAGAAACTTGATACTTAATTTCAAATCCTTTATTAATTAGATGTATGTTTTCTCCAAGATCTAGAGTATCATTATTACTATTAATTTTAATATCTATTGAATTATAAAAAGAGTTTTTTGGGATCTTAATACTAATATTTTTTAAATCTATAGTATACTCTTTGTCTGGGTTTATATTTCCACTTTTTGAAATATTTTGAATAGAGTCTTTGATAATACCCTCAAAATTTAATTTTATTTTAGTCTGATTACCCTTGAAATCAATGACTTTTATTTCACCATCATAACTTAAACCATCAGATATTGTAAATACTCCATAAGATTTTCTCTTGTTTATAAAACTATATTTTGATTTTGGATGACTAAAAAGTTTTTGGACTCTAACTCTTTCTTTATTCCATTTTTTATGATCTATTAATAATTTTAAATATTTTCTGTCGTTAAAGTTAAGTTGATCAACTTTATAGTTAAATATTGAATCAGCATTTAAATTAAAATTTATTGAATAAACTCCATTTTTACTATATGACTTGTCTTGTCTATCATAATATTTAAGTCCAATTCCGAGCCTACCAGTATTTTTAATTTTTGATGCTGCGTATAAACTATTGTTTATTTTTTTTATTTTTATTTTTTTAATGAAATCATATTTTCCATCATCATAAACTTTGTATAGGTACAAACCACTAATAACTGGTTTTATAGTATCTGTTATTTCAAAATCAAGCTCAAATGGATTCAAAGGATTATTATTAGAATCTCTTATTTCAAAATGTAAATGAGGGCCCGAAGTGCCTCCTGTATTTCCACTGAAGCCAATTAATTCGCCTAAATCAAAATTTAACTGACCTTCTTTAGGAAAGCTTTGCATTTCATAGGTTTTATTTTTGTATTGTATTTTTTTAACATAATCTTCAACCTTTTTAGAAAATTTTTTTAAGTGAGCATAAACTGAGGTAGTACCGTCATAATGTTTAATGTATATACTTTTACCGTATCCACCGCGACTAACTCTAACTCTAACCACTTGACCTTTTTTTATAGATCGAACTTTTAAACCTTGTTTCCCTCCTGTTTTGATATCAATACCAGTATGAAAATGAGTACTCCTCAATTCCCCAAAAGTACCGGATAGATTTAATGGAATATCCAGAGGAGATATATTAATTTGACTAAAAATCATAGTTGGTAATATGATTAAAAACATAACTTTAATCATTCGAATAATCTTCATTAAATTGATTTTTTATTGAAATTAAATAAATTATGAGGATAATTTATAGATTTGTGAACAAGTAAATGATTTATGAATAATTATATTAAGACCATATCACTTTTGGAAGAAAGAGTAATCAAGCTCGTGAACAGACTTAAAGAAAATTATCTATCTCTAAACCAGTTAATTGAAAAAATTGATATTCTTGAAACTAGTGAGAAGAATCTAAAAATAAAATTGGCTGATATTGAAAAACAAAATACTACATTAATTATTGCAAATAACATGTTGGGAGGTAGTGATGGCAAAACAACTACAAAACGTAAAATTAATAGACTGATAAAAGAAGTCGATGCCTGTATTTTTAATCTTTCAGAAATACAGAAATAAAAACAAGTAATTTTAATGAGTGATTTAATTAAAATAAAAATTACAATTGCAGACAGAGTATATCCCCTGTCAATAATTCCTCAACAAGAAGAATTTTTACGTAATGCTGCAAAAGAGATTGGTACTATGATAAAACAACTAGAAAAAAGTTACGCAGTTAGAGATAAACAGGATGTTTTGGCTATGTGCGCTTTGCAATATGCAACCAAACTTGAAAATAATAAATCCAATCATTCAGATCAATCTAAAGAGAATGAAAAAGTACTTGAGTTAATAGATATTATTGATGTACATTTAAGAAATTTTTGATGTTCTTTAATACCTTATTCCTGTATTAGTAATTATTTGACAAACTCAACGTTTAATTTTTTATAAAAAAGTGAGTCGTTATTGTAAAAGCAGGCTGTTTTTTCATACAGATCCTTGATCAGTTCGTTAGCTTTAAACATGTTTTTTTGGAGTTTGTTCAAAAAACAGGCTAATACAGGTTTTTTTATTTTAAGAAATTATCAAATATAAAAACCCCGCAAAACCACCACCTATTAAGGGGCCAACGACTGGAATCCAACTATAAGACCAATCAGGATTTTTATTTTTACGAGGTAAGAATGAATATACTAATCTCGGACCAAAATCTCTGGCAGGATTAATAGCAAAACCAGTATTACCTCCTAAACCCATTCCAATCACCATAACTACTATCCCAATAGGAATAGCGTCTAGTGAACCTAATCCAAAGTTTTCAACAACTACCCCGTCAATTTTAATATTCGGTCCTACAATACAAAAAGCACAAAATACTAAAACAAAAGTTCCAAGAATTTCAGCGAATAAATTATTTTTCAAATTTCTAATAGCAGGTCCAGTACAAAATGTACCTCTAACAACATCTTCATTATTTGACTCTCGATAATGATCTATATAAGCTATATAACTTAGCCATGAACCTAACATTGCTCCAGCCAACTGAGCTAATAAATATGAAGGAACTAAATTCCATGAAAACTTTCCAGCAATCGCGAACCCTATCGTTACTGCAGGATTTAAATGGGCTCCACTAATGCTTCCAGCAATAAAAACACCAATAAAAACTGCGAATCCCCATGTGATTGTGATTAATAGCCATGGGTTTTGACCTTCTCCTATAGTTTTCTTTAAATTTACGTTAGCCACGACTCCTTGTCCTAAAACAAGTAGAAAAGTTGTTCCAATGAATTCGGCAATAAATGGGCTCACATTCATATTTTATATTTTTTTATTAAAGATAAAAAAGATAATTTTTCTTGGGTTTTCCATTTTTGGTTTTTATTTAAAACATCTGCCATTATATCAAGAACATCATCAATCAATTTTTCAGTTTCAAAAACATCTAAAAATAAACATCGAGTCCTTCTAGCTAATATATCTTCAAGACTTAAAGCCATTTCATTTTTAATTGCCCATAGAATTTGATTTTTAGTAATGTTTATTTTTTTTGATAAAGATACATTTGCTTTGTGATCACTACTTATTCTTAGTATTTTTTTAATATCACTTCCATAAACATGTAGAGGATCATTAAAATTAGGATTTGGATTATAACCGTGAATTTTTAAATTTTCTGTGATAGATTCAGAAAAAGATAATCCACCAACTGCAATCGCAGAATCAATAGCGTCTTCTCCAATTTTTCTATAAGTAGTCCATTTACCCCCAAGGATACTAATCAAACCACTTGCACTGATTTTAATCTTATGATGTCTTGATATTTCTTTTGTTGGTTCACTTTTATCATTTGTTACAGCAAGAGGTCTAAGACCTACAAAAACACTTTTTATATCCTTTTTTTTAGGTTTTGATTTCATATAATCTCCAGCATTTGAAAGAATAAATTCAATCTCACTATCTAAAGCTTTTGGTTCAGATTTAGCAATATTTACGACCGTATCCGTAGTACCCAAAATAACATAATTTTGCCATGGAACAGCAAAAAGAACTCTGCCGTCAGTAGTATGAGGTATCATTATTGCATGTGGACTGTTTAAAAATTTCTTTTCTATAACAATGTGAACCCCTTGACTTGGTTGTATCATTTTAGAAGATTTAGGTTCATCCATTTGCATAATTGAATCCGAAAAAACACCAGTTGCATTTACAACCACCTTTGATTTTATTTTATAAATGAATTTACTCGTTGATTCTTTAACTTCAATTCCTGATACCATATTATCATTTCCCTTATTTATTTTAACGACTTCAACATAGTTTAGTAAAACTCCATTATGGTTTTCAGCAGTCTGGGCTAAACTTAAAGCCATTCTTGAATCATCAAACTGTCCATCATAATATATAACACCACCTCGCAGTCCATTTTTATTAACATTTGGGATCAAATTTTCAGTTTCTTTTTTATTGAGAAAAGTAGATGGTCCAATTCCTAGGCTACCAGCCATCATATCATACATTTTTAATCCAACACCGTAAAATGGACTACTCCACCAGTCGTAGGATGGTATTACAAAGCTTAAATTTTTTACTAAATGAGGGGCGTTTTTAATTAACAATCCTCTTTCTTTAAGGGAATCAATAACTAAAGATATATCACCGTTTTGCAAATATCTTACTCCTCCATGAATTAATTTTGTACTCCTAGATGATGTTCCTTTAGCAAAGTCATACTTTTCCAATAACAGTGTTTTATAACCTCTTGAAGCTGATTCAACTGCTGCTCCTAGTCCCGAAGCACCACCTCCAATGATAACAATATCCCATAAGTCAACTGATGCTAGTTTTGAGAGATTTTTCTTTCGATTCATTAGCCAATTATCTGATTAATCCTTTTATTCCATAAAAAATTCACTTTTTCTATTAATGAATTTTTTTGAGGCACAAACAATTTATCCTCCTCCCAAATATTTTCAATTGAATCAATATTTTTAAAAAACCCTGTAGCTAGTCCAGCTAGAAATGCAGCCCCTAAAGCAGTTGTTTCTGTCGTTTTTGGTCTGATAACATTTCGTTCAAGAATATCAGCTTGAATTTGCATTAATAAATTATTTGAACTCGCTCCTCCATCAACTTTTAAATTATCAAATTTTGTATTTGAGTCTTTTTCCATTGCAATAACAATTTCTTTACATCTAAGAGAAATAGCTTCTAATGCTGCTCTTGCTATATGACCCTTTGATGTATCTCTTGTTATTCCCATAATATTTCCCGTAGCATGAGGGTCCCAATACGGGGCTGCAAGACCAGATAATGATGGGATAAATGTAACTCCACCACTGTCCTTTACTGTACTTGCCAATATTTCAATTTCTGAAGCAGATTTGATGATTCCCAGTTTATCTCTAAGCCATTGAACTAGTGCTCCAGCCACAAAAACACTCCCTTCAATGGCATAAGTAGTTTTACCGTTTATTTGATATGCAATGGTAGTAAGCATCTTATTGTTTGATTTTATTGGTTTATTTCCTGTGTTCATAATACAAAAACACCCTGTTCCATATGTGTTTTTAACATCACCAGGTTTGAAACAAAGCTGACCAAATAAAGCTGCTTGTTGGTCTCCTGCTATACCCGCAATTTTAATTTTGTGATTTAAAATTTCTGCTTCTCCAATGATTTCTGATGATTCGCAAAGTTCAGGAAGCATATTTATAGGAACATCAAGTAATTTCAGAAGTTCATCATCCCATTTTAACTCATGGATATTGTATAACAATGTTCTACTCGCGTTTGACGGATCAGTTACGTGTTGTTTCCCGTTTGTTAATTTCCATATTAACCAAGTATCAATTGTGCCAAAAGCCAATTCATTATTTAAAGCAGATTTTCTTGCGTTAGGTATGTTATCTAAAATCCATTTAATTTTTGTTCCTGAAAAATAAGCATCTAAAATTAATCCTGTTTTATTTTGAATTAATTCTTTTACAGAAAAGGATGAAATATTTTCTTTTTGTAATGAATCACATATTGAAGCTGTTCTTCTGTCTTGCCATACAATTGCATTGTATACAGGTATTCCAGTTTTTTTGTTCCATATCACTGTAGTTTCTCTTTGATTTGTAATTCCAATGGAATCAATATTTCCAGGTTTAATTTTTGCTAAATGGATGACTTCCTTTATTGACTTCAATTGAGTTTTCCATATCTCCTCTGGATCGTGTTCCACCCAACCTTTTTTAGGAAAAAATTGTTCAAATTCATATTGAGATATTGCAATCTGGTTACCGTTTTTATCAAAAATTACAGATCTAGAACTAGTAGTTCCAGCATCTATTGCTAAAATATATTTTTTTTTCATTTGATGACAATTCTCGATACAAATTACATTTAAAAAAACAAATTAATAGTTTTCGTTTAATAAAATGACGGATATTTAAAAAAAAATTGAAAAAATTATATCAATCAATTAAATACATGTTAATAAGTGTATTTGCATTTTCAATCATGAATGTTTTATTAAAACACCTAACCAATTATGGGATTTTTCAATTGGTTTTTTTCAGATCAATAACGACTCTTATAATTACTTCTAGTTTATTGATATATTATAAAATTTCTTTTTTTGGAAAAAATAAAATGATTTTGATGAAAAGGGGGGCTCTAGGCGCTATGGCTATGCTTTCGTTCTTTTTTTCTGTTAGTTATATTTCTGTTGGATCTGCAGTTTCAATAAGATATGTTTCTCCCATATTTGCGGCAATATTTACAGTTATTCTGTTTAAAAAAAAGATATCTATTATTGAATGGTTTCTTTATTTAATTTCTTTTATTGGTATTATTTTTATTAGAGGATTTGATGACAAAATGAATTTATTTGGATTTTCCATGGCATTACTCGCTGCATTTTTTTCATCATTTGTTTATCTAATTATTGAATTAATTGGGAAAAAAGAACATCCTTTGGTAATTGTAAATTATTTTATGATTACTTCATTTTTAATTGGATTAATAGGTGTCTTTTTTTATTGGGTACCAATTAATATTGAAGATATTTTATTTTTATTCCTTTTAGGAGTTGTTGGTTTTTTTGGCCAGTATTTTATGACTAAAGCATTTCAAAATGGATTTGCATATAAAGTAGCCCCAATTAAATATGTTGAAGTAGTTTTTACTATTGTATTTGGAGTTTGGATTTTAGATGAGAAATATTCATTACTAACACTAATAGGAATTTTTATGGTCATTGGTGGATTGGTATTTAATCTTATTTACAAATTTTTTAATAAAAATTAATCACCAGGACACCTAAGATATGTTATTCCTGAAAAATCTCTTCTTAAGAATCGATTTTTAGCATCAATGAAATCATTTATTTTGACATCCCCCCTTGGAATCGAAGGATACATTATGTCGGTTCTGCTTTCGCTATGATCATATCTGTAAACATCGTGTCCAAATTCATGGTACATTAACCACAATTGTTGTATTTCGGAGTAATCTTCCCAAAAATTAAGAATAACTCCGATTACAACTCTATCTCTATTACAATAGCCTGCAAATGTAGAATAACCTGCATGATCTGGTGAAACTCCGGATGCAAATTCTTCGGGTGTTTGTATATCAAATTTTAAATTCACGCTTGTGTTAATTTCTCCATAATCTGGACCACCACGAGAACACTTAACATCCTCTACGAATAAGCTCCAGTAGGTCATTAGGTCTGAGCTGTCAACATTTGTATAATCAACACAACTATACAATTGTGGCTCTTCTACTTCTTCTTCTATAACTATCTCTTCTATACTTTTATCGGAACTACATTTGATAAATATTAAAAGTAGGAACAGAAATTTTTTTCTAAAAATTGAAATCATTAATTAGTTTTTTTAGTAAGTAAATTTAATATTAATAAAATTAAAACTTCATTTAAATAAAAAGTGTTAAATTTAGGTATTAATACACTTAATATGAAAATGTTTAGATTCATCTTATTATTTATATTCTTTTTTAACTTAAAAGGCTATTCACAATCCGATCTGGAAGCTATGGTTAAAAATCAGTTTAAACTAAAATACGATTTAACAATCTCGGAGGATCCAATTAGTGTTCGAAATCTTTTTTTAAAAAATCAAAATTTGGTCTCTGACTATGTTGGTTTTGTTTCAAACCAAAACAGATCTTGGTATTTTAATTATTTCAATTTAAACTCGATGAGAAGATCAGGTTGGAATTCATATGTTGAGCTTTATGATAATAGATTTTTAACTTGGAACAAATGGAGAGATGATCTTGTTCTTCCTTTTGGAAATTATATGTGGTTTAAGCCAAAATATAAGTATATAATTGGATCGGATGTTTCAGAAAGTCTTCAATACGGAATTAGATTGGCTAATGAAAATAGATACATTAATAATCAACTTCTTCTTCTGGGTAAAAATGCTATTGAACCTTCTGAATTAGCAGATAAAAACTCTAAACCAATCAGAGATGATGTTTTAACTATTCTAGCTAAGAACGGAAAAAAATTTAAAGTTGTTCCCAATCCACGTAGATATAGCTCTAACTACATACGTGATTTTAACAATAATTCGAGAAATCCAAATAATCCAAACAATGGAGGTATAAAAGATACTGGATTTTATAGCGGTAGTAGTAATGTGAATTCAAACTATCAAAATGGCTCAACTAATTCAGTTTCAACTGTAAAAAGATCTGTTGTTTCTTCTAGTGGAAGTACTTCTTCTAATGCTACAAATTCGAGTGGAGGTACATCTGTTGTTTCTGCTGCGATAAAACAATAATATTTTTATTTAGTAGCGAGAGGGGGGCACGATCCCCCGACCTCCGGGTTATGAATCCGACGCTCTAACCAGCTGAGCTACCTCGCCATCGGGGGCAAATATAGTTAAAGCTTTATTTAAACACAATGATTAGTAAATTTTAAGTTATTGAAAGGGTAAACAATTTTCTTTTTTATATATTAACCAAAATTTAAATCAATGAGTAAGCGTATTCCATTTAAACTTGAAATTGACTTTCAGGCTTCTCCTCAATTACTTTTTCAATATTTGTCAACCCCTTCTGGTTTATCTGAATGGTTTGCAGACGATGTTAATTCAAGAGGTGAGGACTTCACTTTTTTTTGGGATGATAGTGAAGAAACTGCTAAATTGATTCAAAAGAAAACCAATGAAAGGGTACGATTCCGGTGGTTAAATGATGAAGAAGATGCGGATAAAGTTTACTTTGAATTTATAATTCAAGTTGATGAAATAACAAAAGATGTTTCTTTAATTATTTCGGATTTCTCCGAAGAAGACGAACTTGAGGAATCAAAAATGTTATGGGAAAATCTAGTTTCTTCACTAAAACAAGTGTTAGGTTCAACCTGATTTTCAATGATAAATGTCGATGGTAAAGTATACTCTAATTTCAATTCTATAGACTCAAATCAAATTGAGTCATTTATATTAAATACTGTTTTTGAGTTTACATTAAGATGGGAGAATAATCATATCTTATTTTGGGAGGAACATTATTTTATGATGATGGCTCAACTAAGAAGGTTGAGACTGGTCATTCCAATGAATTTTACACTTGATTACTTCAATAAAGAAATTTTAAAAATCATTAATGAAGATGACAAATCTTTTATAGTTGACATAAAGTTTGCTAACAAAAGCAATACAAGTTTAGACAACTTTCAACCTAGCTTAACTACATTAATAACCCTCAGTAAAGTAAATTCAATTTTTGATAATGATATTTCATACATAAATGAAATCTCATTATTTAAAGAGTTCAATATTGGTGATCATAGTTTTGCATCTATCTCGTATTTGCAAAAAAATATTAAAAGGGTAGCTTCAGTGGAGTCTTATGAAAATAATTGTAACGATAATATTATTTTAAATAATAGTAAGAATGTAATTGGGTCTGTACTTGGTAATATTTTTATACTTCAAGGTGAAAGAATAATATGTCCATCTTCAAGTATTGGAAGAGAGTCTAGTGTTATATCGGATCTTTTTATTCGATATTTACAAAAAAATAGTTTTGAATTTTCATATGAATCATTCGGAGTTTTTGAACTACAGGTTGCTGATGAATTATCTGTAATATCTATTAAAAATGGTATAAATCCAGTTGTTAAATACAGAAAAAAAATATATGAAACATCTAGACTACCTTTGATTTTTAAATCTTTTATAAAAGCAACCCAACTTTAATTGTGATTTGGATTTTCTGGACTATTTGACCAAATTAAATATTCACCTCCCAAAGAATTTAAAAAATTTTTCCAAATATTTTCAGTTTGGTTTTTTAAAATCATATCATCATCTATACTATTAATTATCTCCCAGTTTTTATTTTGGATTTCATCGTTAAGTTGATTAGTATCCCACCCTGAATACCCTAGAAAAAATTTAATATCTTTTTTAGAGATTTTATCCTGATTTATTAAGCTTTTAATTTCATCAAAATTCCCGCCCCAATTTAAATTTTTGGATATAGATTTAGATCCAGACACCTTAATTTTGGATTTATAAATATAAAATAAACTGTCGGTGTCAACTGGGCCCCCAAAGTATAGCGGAATTTTTTTTTCTATTCCACTACTAACTTCATTTAGAGAATAATCCAGTTTTTTGTTTATCGTAAATCCCATAAGAGATTCTTTAGAATTTTCAACGACAAGCACAACTGTTCTGTGAAAGTGAGGATCTCCAATTATATTTGGAGAAGAAATAAGAATATAACTATTATTCATTTATTAAATTTAGGATAAAAAAAAAGCTCCACATGAATGGAGCTTTTTGAAATAAATGTGTATTATATTTAATTTACAGATCCAGATAATTCTGCCCCTGCCTTAAATTTAACTACATTTTTTGCAGCAATTTTAATTGTTGCACCTGTTTGAGGGTTACGACCATCACGAGCAGCACGTCTAGTAACCGACCATGATCCAAATCCAACTAAAGAAACTCGATTTCCACCCTTGAGGGCTCCACTTACATTTCCTAAAAATGATTCTAGTGCTTTCTTAGCAGCAGCTTTAGAGACTCCTGCATCAGAAGCCATCGCATCTATTAATTCTGTTTTGTTCATAATTATATAATATTTAATGTTTTATACTATACAAATTATAACCTTTAGCTAGAATCGAAAAGAAATACGTAAAAAAAAACTCCTTTTTGTTAATAAGTGCGCACTATTGTTGATAATCCTATTTTTTATGAGACAAAAACTCCCTTTTCAAATGTAAAACCATTTAATAACTCAATATCAGATAGCCTTTTTTTATTGGGAAGTTGAAGGTTTTTAAGAATTAAAAACCCCTCCTTGTGTGATATTTTAATTTTTTTATTTAAAACTATAAGTTCATTGTCTCTGTATTTATGTTTTGAGTACTCAAAATCAGATTCAAATATTTTAATCGATTGAATTGATTTTTGATTTGTTACGTTAGTCCATGCTCCTGGATAACTATTTAAGCCATTTATAAAAAAAATAATCTCATTAATTGATTTATTCCAATTAATTTTTGTGTTTTGTTTTGTCAGTTTGGGTGCGGATTTAATAAGTGAATTATTATTTTGTTTAACTGGAATTGATTTTCCTTTATGTAATTTTTTTATCGTTTCAATAACAATTGGTTTACTAATATTTAGAAGTTTGTCATGCAGAGAATCATAAGTTTCATTAATATGAATTTTGTAATCGCCCTTTAATAAAATTTTCCCTGTGTCAATTTTTTCATCTATTAAAAATGTTGTTACACCAGTAATTTTTTCCTGATTAATTATAGCCCAATTTATTGGTGCAGCACCTCTATAGTTTGGAAGTAATGACGCATGAAGATTGAAAGTTCCTTTTTTAGGGATACTCCATACAATTTTAGGTATCATTCTAAATGCAACAACTATGAAAATATCTGAATTATGATTTTTGAGTTTTGTAATGAATGATTCATCTTTGAGATTTTCAGGCTGATATAGTTTTATTTTTTTATCAATACAAAAGTCCTTAATTGGAGAAAAATTTATTTTTCTTCCTCGACCAGATTTTCGATCAGGAGATGTAACAACTGCGTCAATAATATATTGTTCACTGTAGATTAAATCTAATATACCAACAGCAAAAGATGGAGTACCAAAAAAGATAATTTTGGGTTTCATTGAAAAGAGTATTTTGATAAAATAAATTTAATCATTTGCAACATAAAGAACTACAATTCATACAATTTTCAGTTTTATTTTCTCCAAAATACTTAAGGAGTTGCCTTGTTTTGCAATTTTTATTATCAAAAATATAATTTAAAACATCCTCATACTTAATTTTCTTAATACTATTTATTTTATTCAATTTTGGAATTAATGGGTTGATACTATATTTATCTTCTCTTGGTTTTAGCCAGTATATTTGATGATCAGACTTAATTTCTTCTATATTTAGAAAATTCATTTTAGTATAAAAATTTAAATATTGATTTATATCTTTTTCTTTTAGGTTAGTGAGTTGTTTCATCTTAGAAATTGAAAACTCAATTTTTTCTTGAATTATGTTAGGGTAGAGTCTCAGTAAAGATTCAATTACTTTTCCTTGTGGAGTTTCAACTTGAATGCTTTCTCGTATTTTATTTACACTTACTCTCAAACTAATTTTAATTTTATTTCTTAGAATTGTTTTCAAAATTATTATGTCGTTGTTTTCCAAAAATCTTATTACATTATATGTTTTTCTTTTGTTAAATTTATATTTGTTGCAAAAATCATTTAGATCAAAATTGAAAGAACTTCCCTGTCCTTCACCAATTGGTATTTGAAAATGGCTACACAATTTTTTATAAACTTGAGCTAGTTCAACTTTATTTGGAAGATTATTCAAACTATTTTTAATAAATAAGTTCTTATCCTCATGCGAAACTATTAATATTGCTTTTGAATTTTGACCACCTCTTCCAACTCTCCCTGATTCCTGGTAGTAATTTTCTATGGTTTCAGGTATATCTAAGTGAATAACTTTATTAACATCTGATTTGTCAATACCCATACCAAAAGCAGTAGTCGCAACTATTATTTTAATATCTTCTGACTGCCATTTTGATAATTTATCTTTTTTATCCTCATCTGACATTCCTCCATGAAAATAGTCTACCGAATATTGTTCTTCTGAAAGTTTTCTTGAAATAAATTCAGTTGATTTCCTTGTTTTACAATATATGATACAGCTTTCGTTTTTAATAATTTTAAATAATTCTTCAATTTTATCTTCAACATATTTAATTTCATAAAATATATTTTTTCTTTCATAGGATGCTTTAATAACATTGTACTTTATTAGACCTAAATTTCTAACAATATCTTTTCTCACCATAGGGTTAGCGGATCCACTGTAAGCGCTTATTGAGGCTTTTGGAAAAAGATCTGTAAACTTTTTGATATTTCTATAAGAAGGCCTAAATTCATGGCCCCATTCTGAAATACAATGTGCCTCATCCACTGCGATATGACTTATTTTTGCACTTTGTATTTTATTTAAAAAATCATTATTACCAAATCTTTCTGGTGAGCAGTAGATAATATTGTAATTTCCATTAATACAATTGTCTAATTGTTGATCAATTGTCAAATATTTAGTATTAGATTTAAAATAAAATGACGATATGCCTCGTCTAATAAGATTTTTAACTTGATCTTCCATTAATGCCACTAGGGGAGAGACAACAAAAGTTGTTCCACCAATTATCAAAGATGGAAGCTGAAAGCATATTGATTTACCTCCTCCTGTAGGGAGGCTAACTAAAGCGTTTTCACCATTAATTATGGAGTTAATTACATATTTTTGGCTATCCTTAAATTGATTATATCCCCAATATTTTAATAACAAAGTATCAATTTCTTTCATAAACACTTGCTAAGAATGTAATCGACTCTATTTTTTAAACTAGCTTTTGAAACATTATTGGGCATTAAGTTATAATGATTATAGGTTAATCTTATATACTTATCGATATCTTTTGATTTGTTAAAACTTTCTAATCTTTCATTATCATTAACATAAATTTCTTTCCATGGAGATAAAATAAAAACTTTTTGATATTTGTAGACGTATTTCCCCTGTGGAAATGAGAATGAATTGTCTTCAAGTTTTTGATAGGCATATGTATCGTATATACATCGATCAAAAAAAATCAAATTATCCTTTGAGTTAGTAATTTTTTTTGAATCATTGTATTGAATTATTCTTTTTTCAATAATTTTAGTATTAAATATCTTTTGTTTTTTAAAAAATGAATCGCCAACTCTATATTCACACTTCGATTTAATTAGGGTCCTTGAAAACTCTTCAAAGCAGGTATATCCTTTTGATTTTAGAAAATTTATTATTGATGTTTTACCAGTTCCAGGTGCACCTGTTATTACTATTCTATTCAAAATTAAAGAATTATTTTAAACTATCTTTACACAAAGTTAAACTAGAACGTATTTTAAATTATGAATGATAAAGAATTTTATTCACGATTTTTACAAAACTTAAAAATTTCTCAAAAATGGCCAGGTAATTATTTATTTAAATTTATAATAAGAGATAAGGAAACTAATAAGAAAGACATTCAAGCTGTTTTTAAAGGAATGAATGCTAATTTTTCCATTAAAAAATCATCAAAAAAAAATTTTACAAGTTTAACTATTAATCTGATAATGGAGGATCCAGAATCTGTAATTAAAATATATAAAGAAGTTTCAAAATTTAAAGGTGTGATTTCACTCTAGTAAATCAACGAATTTTCACTAATTTGCACGTAAATTCTATAAATATGGAAGTGTTAGAATACAACACAAAGCGCAAGCCACTTATTATTCCAGAATATGGTCGACATATTCATCTCATGATTGATCAAGTTCTTGAAATAGAAAGTCGTGAAGAACGAAATAAGTTGGCTAAAGCAATAATTGATGTGATGGGTAATTTAAATCCCCACCTTCGCGATGTTCCTGATTTTCAACATAAACTTTGGGATCAGTTACATATAATGTCTGACTTTAAACTTGACGTAGATTCTCCTTTCGAAAAACCTCAGGAAGAAGTTCTAAAAGCAAGACCAAAAAGAATCACTTATCCTGTTAGTATTCAGAAATATCGCTTTTATGGAAATAATATTAGTGAGATGGTAAATGTTGCTAGAAACTGGGAAGAAGGAGAAATGAAAGATGCACTTGTTTTTACAATTGCTAACCACATGAAAAAATGTTTTCTTAATTGGAACAAAGATACAGTTGAGGATGAGTTAATTTTTGATCATCTAAAGGAGCTATCCAGTGGAGAATTAAAAGTTAAAGAAGAATTACTTCCTTTAACTGAATCTTCAGAATTTTTAAAAGCAAGGTCCAAAAATGGTAATGGCCCCAAGTCAAATAATACTTCGATTAAAAAAAATAATTATAGAAATAAAAGAAGTCGTTACTAAGTATTTTCACAATGGGAAGCTTTAAAATTAATGGAGGAGTCGAATTGTCCGGTTCTATTATACCTCAGGGTGCGAAAAATGAAGCTCTTCAAGTTTTATGTGCTTTACTATTAACTGATGATAAAGTAATAATTAACAATGTACCTGACATTATTGATGTCAACAAATTGATATCTCTACTAAAAAATCTTGGAGTATCAATTAATAAACTAGATAAGGGTAAATACGAATTTCAAGCTTCAAATATAAACCTTAACTATCTAAAATCCGATAAATTTAAAGTTGACGGTAAGGGTCTTAGAGGCTCAATTATGCTTGTAGGACCTCTACTAGGAAGGTTTGGAACAGGAAGTATTCCTAGACCTGGTGGTGATAAAATTGGAAGAAGAAGGTTAGATACTCATTTTGAAGGGTTTATTAAATTGGGAGCTAAGTTTAATTACAATAAAGAAGACTATTTTTATACCGTATCGGCTCCTCATCTAAAAGGAGTAGAGATGTTGTTGGATGAACCGTCCGTTACAGGCACAGCTAATATATTAATGGCCTCTGTTTTGGCACAAGGCAAGACAGTTATATACAATGCAGCATGTGAGCCTTATTTACAACAACTATGTAGGATGTTAGTATGTATGGGAGCAAATATATCAGGTATTGGCTCAAATCGATTAACAATTGAAGGTGTAGATAAATTAAATGGAACATCTCACACTATACTTCCTGATATGATAGAAATAGGAAGTTGGATCGGTCTTGCTGCTATGACTAAAAGTGAACTGACAATAAAAAATGTCAATTGGAACCATTTAGGGCAGATTCCATCTGTGTTTAAGAAACTAGGAATTCAACTAGAGAAAGTAGATGATGATATATATATTCCGGCCCATAAAAACGGTTATGAAATTCAAAGTTATATTGATGGATCAGTATTAACTGTTTCTGACGGACCTTGGCCAGGATTTACCCCAGATTTATTAAGTATAATTTTAGTAGTGGCTACTCAAGCCAGAGGTAGTCTGTTGATTCATCAAAAAATGTTTGAAAGTAGATTATTCTTTGTAGATAAACTTATAGATATGGGAGCTAAAATAATATTATGTGATCCTCACCGTGCTACTGTAATAGGACATGACTTCAAATCTCAGTTAAAATCAACTGTAATGACCTCTCCAGATATTAGAGCAGGGATTTCACTTTTAATCGCTGCACTTTCAGCTAAAGGCACTAGTATAATTAACAATATTGAGCAAATTGACAGAGGCTATCAAGATATTGATACTCGTCTTAATGCTATTGGTGCAAAAATAACTCGAATTTAAATTTTAAGATTACCAATACCCCCATCAACACGAATTACTTGTCCTGTTATCCAAGATGACTTTTCCAATAGAAATATTGCTGTTTCAGCAAGTTCTTTTGGTGATCCAACTTTTTTAAGAGGGTGTCTTTCCACGGCTCTTTCCATTTTAGTATCATTGTTTAAGAATTTATCTGCAAGGGGTGTATTAACTATTGAAGGTGCAATTGCATTAACTGATATTTTCGGAGCTAACTCAGCAGCCAAGGACCTAGTTAATCCTTCAATCGCACCTTTAGATGCGGCTATAGATGAGTGAAACGGCATTCCAGTCTGAACTGCAACTGTACTAAATAAAACTATGCTTGAGTGTTCTGATTGATTTAAGTTTTTCAAAACTGCTTGAATATTTTTAACTGCTCCCATGACATTGAGATTAAAGTCTGATATAAATGTTTCAGGTTTTAAACCTCTAAATGGTCTAAGATTTATCGTTCCAGGGCAGTATACAAGTCCATCCAATGAATCAGGAAGAAGAGTTGAGTCAATTGTTTCTTCCGTGATATCAACTTTTATAAATTGGTGCTTGAAGTCAGATAGTGAGTCATTTGTTCTATTTGCAACATAAACATTATGAACCTCATGTATTTGTTTAACAATCTCAAACCCAATCCCTGAGCTTCCTCCGATAATAAGTATATTTTTTTTCATATTATATTTTTTAATAATTCATTTCTAGTGTAAGATTCTTATTTTCCGTATTCTCCAAAAAGTTCAACTAATTTATTATATCTGTAATTAAATATTTCATCAAGTTTTGGTTTTACAATTATTGGATGAAATAATTGACCTAAAACACCAAAAGGCAACTTGTAATCAATAATATCCTCCATTTCAACTCCACCTTTAATTTTTTGAATAAAATGTTTATGGTGCCATAAAGAGTAAGGTCCAAACCTTTGTTCATCAACAAAATATGCTCCTTTTTTGACATGAGTAATTTCGGTAACCCATTTTGTAGGTATTCCAAATATAGGAGTAACCTTATACTGAATGATTTGACCTGCAAACATTTCTTTTTCTGCACCACTGAGAATTATAAATCCCATATAATCAGGAGTTATTGTTTTTAAATTTCTTGGGTCAGATAAAAAATCCCATGCTTGTTCTATAGAAATTGGAAGTTTTTGTGTTGTAGTCTTTGTGTAAATTTTCATATAAAAATTTACTCAAATATACTATTTGTATTTATTGATTTTTAATATTTTTTCCATTTTCATAATCAAGATTAAAGGATTTTAAATTATGATGTTTTTTTTTGAGAAAAGTTCTAAATACTTATATTTTTTATTGTTTTTATAACTCTATTGACCATAAAGATTATTTATTTTTTTGAAAGATAGTAAAGAGTTATAAAATCAACATTAAACAAATAATATCTGAAGTAAAAGCAATATAACTGAAAAGATATTTAGATATCAATATTAAAGAAATTAGTAATTAATCATTAATTCGTGTAAACATATAATTTTAGTTATTAAATTTGATAAACAAAATATTTTAAATCATGAAAAAAATTTTATTCTTACTATTATTTGTTCCGTTATACAACATAGCTCAAGTAGTTTCTCCTCAAGCAAGCCCTTCAGCTTCAATTAATCAGACTGTTGGTTTAACTGACATCAAAATTGAATACTCTAGACCTGCAATGCGAGGGCGAGAAGTAATGGGTAATTTAGTTCCTTATGGGGAACTATGGAGAACTGGTGCCAATGCAAATACGAAAATTAGTTTTTCCGACCCAGTTATTATAAGTGGTGTTGAAATACCAAATGGCACATATGCCATATATACTCGTCCAGGTAAAGAAATGTGGGAAGTATTTTTCTATAAAAAAAGTGATAATTGGTCACTTCCAAAAGTTTGGAATGCTAAAGAAGTTGCAGTTGTTTCTGAATCTTCAGTCAAAATTACTTCGGATTTAACAGAATCTTTTACAATTCAGATTGAGAATATAACAAATAACGATGCTGAGCTTACCATTTCATGGGAAAACACCAAAGTATCAACATTGATAAAAGTTCCTACTTCAAAAAAAGTAATGGCATCTATCAAGAAAACTTTATCTAATAATCCAACTGCACGTGATTATTATAGCTCTGCGGTATACTATTTAACTAGTGGTTTAGATCTTAAACAAGCTAAGAATTGGATGGAAACAGCAATTGATAAGGGGAATAATAAGTATTTTCATTTAAGACAATATTCATTAATTTTAGGTGGTTTGGGTGAAAATAAAATGGCAATTGAAGCTGCTAAAAAATCTTATGAATTAGCAAAAATTGCTGGAAATAGTGACTATTTAAAGATGAATAAAGAATCAATAGAGCAATGGTCTAAGTAATTCAAAAAAACTAAATTAATTTTAAAACCTCACTTCATAGTGGGGTTTTTAATTTACAGTTTTTTGATTATTAATCTTATGGAACATGTAAGCTATGGATATTGTTAAAATTGAACCCAATACATTTAACCATAGATATCCAAATAAATCAAACACATAACGATCTATTAAGTAACATGAGATAATTATTAATTCTGAAATTATAGCTGCGTAAAATATTGGGTTACTTCCAATTTTTTTAAAAAATATTGCAACTAAGAATATCCCGAGAATTGTTCCGTAGAAAATAGATCCAATAATATTAACTAGCTGAATTAAGTTTTCAAAAAGATTTCCAAATAAAGCAAAGATAATTGCTATTACACCCCACAATAGTGTGAATGATTTTGCCATTGCTACATAGTGTTCAGGAGACAAATTTGGCTTATGCCTTTTGTACAAGTCAATTAAAGTTGTTGCTGATAAAGCATTTAATTCAGAAGCAGTTGAACTCATTGCAGCAGCAAAAATTACTGCCAATAACAGACCTATTAATCCATTCGGTAAGTGATTAACAATGAATGTGATAAACACATAATCTTTATCATTAATTGAAGCGTTTTTATCGTTCTTAATTATAAGATCATTTATTTTCTTTCTTTGTGATTTATTTTCTGAATCAAGCTTTAAGTATTCCTCCTTTAAGTTGTTATTTTCAAAAAATATTGGACTAGATAAAACTTCATGTTTTTTATTTTGAGTTAACTCATAGTCTTTTTCAATTTTATAATAATCATTTGCATGAATAGAATTCTTGACTTCCGTCAAGTTTTTAGGATTAAAATGAATAGGTGGAGTTTCGTATTGATAAAATACAAATACCATAACACCTAATAGTAGAATAAAAAACTGAAATGGAATTTTAAGAAACCCGTTCATTATCAGTCCCATTTGACTTTCCTTTAACGATTTTCCAGAGAGATATCTTTGTACCTGACTTTGATCTGTTCCAAAATAGGAAAGAGCAAGAAATAATCCACCTGTGATTCCACTCCAGAATGTATATCTGTTATTAGGATTTAGACTAAAGTCTAGTATGTTTAATTTTTCACTATAACCTGCCAATTTAAGTGCATTTGAAAAATCAATATTTTCAGGCATTTTTAAAAGTGCTATCCAAAAAGCAGATATTAGGCCAATGATAATAATTATCATTTGTTGTTTTTGGGTAACATTTACAGCATTAGTCCCACCTATTAAGGTATAAAATATCACTACAAGGCCGATCAATATGACTAGGATTTTCAAGTTCCACCCTAGAGTAACACTTAAAATTATCGCAGGAGCATATATAGTTATTCCTGCTGCTAACCCCCTTTGAATCAAAAATAAGATTGCTGTTAACGTTCTAGTTTTTAAATCAAACCTATTTTCTAAAAATTCATAAGCAGTATAGACATTTAGTTTTTGGTAGACAGGTAAAAAAAATAAGCATATTATTATCATCGCAAATGGAAGTCCAAAGTAAAACTGAACAAACCCCATGCCTTCGTTGTAGGCCTGGCCGGGAGTAGACAGAAAAGTAATTGCACTTGCCTGGGTTGCCATTACAGAAAAACCTACAGTCCACCATCTAGCTTTATTATCTCCTTTTATATATGATTTTATAGATGAATGATCTTGATTTCTCCATACTCCATAACAAGCTATGAATAAAAGTGTTCCAACTAAAAAAATCCAATCAATAGCTAACATTAATTATAATTTTTCATGATCAGATAAAATATAAACCAGTAAAGAATGTTTATTAGTATCAATAAGGTATATAAATTTTTTTTTATCTTATTCATGCCCATAATTAATTAAATTAACAAATAATCGATAGGCACCTGGAACTCCGGCAGGCAGTTCTCTAAAAAAACTTAATCCAGTATAAATTATTTTACCATCACCAAAATCTGAAACTAGCAAGCTTCCTCTTTTTTTTGTTTCATTAATGTCATTCATCTCTAATAAGGCTTCAAATTCGTTTCCCCAATTATTTGGAAAATACAATCCTCTTTCCTGAACCCAATTATTAAAATCAAACTGACTTATTGAATTTGGATAATTTAATACTGAATGTGATTTATTAATAATTTTAATATTCGAGTTTTCATCTGTCACCCTGTCTCGTGATATTTCTAATTTAAATGGAGTGATATCCTTAGTTTTTAGACCTCTACTGGTATTGTATTGAATAATTAAAGTCCCTCCATTTTTCGCATAATTCCACAAAATTTTGTTTTTAAAACGCAACTCTTCTAAAACATTAAAAGCCCTTATTCCAACTATTACTGTTGGAAATTTATTTAAATTTTCAATTGAAATATTAGTTGGATCTATTTTAACTACGTTAATATTAATATTTTCTAAACTTTCAGGTATTTTATCTCCAGCTCCCATAATATAGCCAACTCTCGTTATATTATTTTTTAAATTAATCTTTAATAATTTGGAGGAGCTAGTTTTAACTATGAATTGTTTGGGTATGTGAGGGTAGTCGATTTTAACAAGTTGTTTATTATATATTTTACCTTCCGACTTAACCTCGGGTATTACAAATCCTGAGGTATTTTTTTCATTGGGTTTGACCTTAAATGAATAATTTTTTTCTTCATTTTTATTTTTAATATCTAAAATATATTGTTCTGGTTTCACACTCCATCCCTCAGGAATAGAGAGCCTTAAAATTCCTTTAAAATTATCTTTATAGGTGGTTGCAGATACTGAAATTTGTTTTTCCTTATCATCTGGAAAAATATAATCGGGTTGATCTAAATTAACCGTTATTTTAGGTACAATAGTAAAAGGAGTAACTACTTCTCCTTTAACAGGATCATTAAAACGATAGTTAGCATTAACTAACAATGAAAATCTTGTTTTATTAATTTCAATATTTACACTTGCAGATACTGCACGAGGAGTTTCAGGTAATCCTTTTAGTTTATTTTCGTCAACTTGATACATTCCAATATCACCATCTCTTAAAAGCCAATATGGTGTTGATATTTTATCTCCAATTAATATTTTTATTTGTTTTTCAAACAGTTCATTATCAGATAAATTTTTGCCAATATTAAATTTGGTATCATTAATAATAATGCTGTTTAATTGAACATTTGATTTTGATGGATTAACAAATTTTAAATTAAATTCTTCAGATGAATTGGGTATACCCAATTCATTTTTACTGTTGAGTTGAATTTCTAAACCTAAACAGTGAGATATAACGTTTTTAACTTCTTCAATTTTCTTTCTTTTCCAATATCCATCCTCTACATTTTCAATAGCTTGATAAATTTGAATTAATGACGACACGTTTTTTTGTGGTTTTTTAAAATCAAAATTGTTTAGCAATGTATCTATTAGTGTCTCAACCTTATTGCCATTTTCCAATCTATTCCAACTGATATCAATTCCTTCAAAAGGATCATTTGATATGATAGGATTTCCCTTTATAAGCTCAAGATAGTTCCATTTTGGTCCGCCTGGGCTTGGGGATCTTCCAAAGCCTTGAGATTTATGCTGACTTCTGCTTTTTGATGAAATCTCATCATATGTTACCCCAGTTAACGTATTTAACTCTCCATAATCAAAATTCAGGAACTGACCTTTGTCAACATTACTAAAATTCTCCTGACTTCCATAAAAAAACCATGAAACATTAAGAAATAGTCTTTTTGGACTCCAAATAGATAAATTATCTAAATGTTCTGGAAAAGAAGTATTTTCGGAGGACAAATCAAATGCATCGTAACTAAGAAGGGCAGAAGAGGTATGATGACCGTGGGTGGTTCCTGCTGTTCTGTGGTCAAATCTATTAACAATTATATCAGGTCTAATTGTTCTTATATGTTTTACTATTTGACTCATTAATTCATTTTTATCCCAAATATTTAGTGTTTCACTTGGATTTTTAGAGAAACCAAAATCATTTGCAGTAGTAAAAAGCTGATTAGCACCATCAATTTTTCTTGCAGCTAATAATTCATGTGTTCTAATTAAACCTAGTGCATCTCTTAGTTCGGTTCCAATTCTGTTTTGACCTCCGTCACCTCTTGTTATTGAGAGATAGGTTGTTTCAATATGGTGTTTATTGGAGAAATAAGAAATAAGACTTGTATTTTCATCATCAGGATGAGCACCTATATGAAGTAGACTTCCTAAAACGTTAAGTTTTTGAATTTTAGAATATATTTCAGAACTACTTTGAGATTTTAAATTTAAAGTGATCAATACTAAAACAATAAAGGTAAATGAAGTTTTGATTTTCATGATTTCATTCTATTTAAACAGATTTAAAGTTAGTATTTTAGTTTTTAATTTTTTCAATTTCATTTAAAACTTCATAGACGGGTAGACCAACAATATTTGTGTAGCTTCCATTAATTCTTGAGACATTCATTAAACCTATAGATTCTTGAATTGCGTACGAACCAGCTTTGTCATATGGGTTTTCATTCAATATGTAATCTTCTATAACTGACAAACTTAACTTTTGAAAGGTCACCTCTGTAGTTACATCAATACAATGAAAATCGGATTGAGTTAAAAAACCTACGGCTGTAATTACTTTATGGGTACTATCAGATAAAGTGCTTAACATTTCTCTTGCATCATCAGCAGTCAACGGTTTTCCAAGAAAATTATCATTGTGCCAAACAATAGTGTCCGCTGTTATTACAATTTGATTTTTTTTTATAATTTTTCTGAAAGGTTCTGCTTTTAGTCGAGCAATATATCTTGGAATTTCAAAACCTTTTAAGTGTTTTGGAAACTTTTCCTCCACATCAAAAGTTTTAATTGAAAAAGGGAAATTAAATAGTTTAAAAAATTCTTTTCTTCTTGGTGATTTAGATGCAAGTATTATCTCTTTTTCAATCATATTATTCTTTGAATTTATCTAAATACGTCCATTTATTCTGAACCCTTAGAACTTGCTCAATTATTTCTCGGACACATCCCATCCCTCCATCTTTATGAGATATATAATCTGCAATTTTTTTGACATCCACTGCTGCATCCTGAGGACAGGTTCCTATTCCAACACTATTCATGACTGGGATATCAGGTAAGTCATCTCCCATATAAAGAATTTCATTTGGAGACAAGCTATATTTATCCAATATATGTTCATAGGATTTTTTTTTGTTGTGTGAATCAAAATAAATATCAGTAATCCCAAGCGATTTTAACCGATTTTTCACAGACTCATCAGTTCCTCCAGAAATGATTATGACTTTATATTGATTATCTATAGCAAATTTTATGGCAAAGCCATCTTTGGCATTCATTAAACGTAACATTTCACCATTTGGTGAAATCAAAAGTTTTCCATCTGTTAAAACCCCATCAACATCAAAAATGAAAGTGGTTATATTATTTAATCTCTTTTTGTAATTTTCTTCTATCATAGCTAACCTGAATTGATTCTGTTATTGTATTGTAAAGTTTTTTATCATTTAAATTTTTGATAAGTTTATTATGAATTTTTAATGTTTCGTAATCAAATCTTCTTGCTGGGCCAGTTTGGATTTCCTTTGGATCATTATTCAGTGTTTGGTTTATCGTATTCTTTATTATAGGTTCTAAAATAGAAAATGAAATATTGTTATTAAGACATATTTTTCTTCCTTTATGGATCATATGATTAACAAAATTATTAACCCAAACTGCTGATAAGTGAATGTTAGCTCTTTGTTCTGAATTTAAACACTCATAATTGCCACCCAATGCTAAAACGAGTTTTTTTAAAACATTAAGATCATTATTGTTCTTAGCTTCGATACAAAACGGTGTTCCTTTAAAAGGATTAGAGTTTGATTTTAATATTGTCTGTACTGGAAACAATACTCCTGATCTAGAATAATTATTAAAAATATCTATGGATGTTGCTCCTGAACAATGAATAATAAAATTATCAGTATTAATAAAATTAGAAATTTTATTAATTGAATTATCTGAAACTGCTAAAATATACAAATCAGCTTTTTTAAGATTTTTCAAAATATTTATTCCTTTTTTTGGAATTTTTTTATCTCGCCAGTCTCTTCCATACCATTCAAGTAAATTGAAATCTTTTAGTTTATTTATTTTATCTGCAAGTTTTGTACCAACATTTCCATTCCCAATAATCGTTATTTTTAACATAATTTCAAATGTACATAATGTTGTCAATAAATTAATAAATTAAAAAATTCATAATCATAAAATATTTCATATTTATAAGAGGAATTCTATTTTAAAATTCAGTATCAAAGGGTATATTTGTAGTATCAATTTACAAGATAATGCAAGAGAAATTTTTTAAGTATTTGTTTTCAAATCAACTAATGGCTCTTTTGTTTATAGCATTTCCAACTGCAATGGGTATTGGCACTTTTTTAGAAAGCTTTTATTCTACAACAGCTGCCAAAATTTGGATCTATAATGCTCGATGGTTTGAGCTTATTATTGCCTTACTAATGTTAAATTTCATTGGTAATATTTTTAAATACAGACTTTTTAAAAGAGATAAATGGATAGTGTTGTTACTTCATCTTTCTTTTATATTAATTATTTTTGGAGCATTTATAACACGTTATTTTGGTTTTGAAGGAGTAATGCCTATTAGGGAAGGAGATCAGACTAGTAAAATGATATCAGAAAAAACTTTTCTAACAGTTTTGGTTGACGGAGAGATTAATGGTACTCTTCAAAGAAAGAAGCTGACTGATGAAGTTTTATTTTCCGAACACACTTCAAATAATCTAAAATGGAATAAAAATTTTGATGGTCAAGATTTTTCAATTACTCGTGTCAAGTATATGGAAAATGTATCGGAGGGTCTTGTTTTAGATCCTGAAGGCGAAAGATATCTAAAGATTGTTGAAGCAAATGATGGAAATAGGCACGAACATTTTCTAAAGGAAGGTGAAATCGCAAGTATTCATAATGTTCTTTTTACATTAAATAATTCGGTAGAAGGTGCTATTAATATTCGATCCGAATCTGGTCTTTACTATATTGATTCCCCTTTTTCTGGAACATTTATGAGAATGTCTGATCAGTTCAAAGGGGAGATTAATGAAAATGTTGAACAAGAGTTATTACTTAGATCCCTGTATGCAATTCCAAATTTCCAATTTGTAATTCCTGATCCACCATTGAGGGGAAACTTTGGTATTGTTAAGTCAGAAAATAATTCGACTAATAAACAAGATGCATTATTCTTATCAATCAGCTCCATGGGCGAAACAAAAGAAATAGGAATAATAGGAGGAAAGGGAGTTGTTAATGAGCCAAAGAGCATAAAAGTAGGTGGGCTTGATTTTAATATCTCATACGGTTCGCAATCATTAAATCTTCCTTTTTCAATTACTCTGAATGATTTTATTGCAGAAAAATATCCAGGTACAGAAAAAAGTTACTCATCTTTTATGAGTAAAGTTACAGTTAAAGACAATTCAAAGAAATTTGATTACGACATATACATGAATAACATTTTAGATTACCAAGGATATAGATTTTTCCAAGCTTCTTTTGATCCAGACGAAAAGGGAACTATACTTTCTGTCAATAATGATTTTATGGGAACGTTAATCACTTATATCGGATATATTTTATTATATCTATCTATGTGTGGTATTTTTTTTATTGGTAGAACTCGATTTAAAAATTTATCTATGAGCCTAACAAAACTTAAGAATAAAAATTTTTCAATTGTATTTCTATTTTTCTTTTTTAATATTTTAAGTGCCCAAGATTCATTTACCAAAAAATTTGAATTGCATCAATTTGATTTTGATTCATTAATTCAAGTTACTGCATTTCCAGACGCTCAGGCAAATAAGTTTGGGAGTTTAATAATACAAGATTTAGGTGGTAGAATGAAACCAGCTAATACTTTTTCTTCAGAATTACTTAGGAAAGTAAGTAAAAGCGATACATACAAAGGACTTTCATCAGATCAAGTATTATTATCGATAGTTAATAATCCTTCAGTATGGTATAATGTCCCAATCATTTATTTAAAAAGGGGCAATGATAGTCTTAGGATGATCGCTGGAATAGATAAACAATCAAAATATGCACCTTTGGTATCTTTCTTTGATGAAAAAGGAAATTATAAAATTGCTAGTCAATTAGAAAACGCATATCGATCTCAAACACCAAATCAATTTCAAAAAGATTTTATTGAACTCGATAAAAGAGTTAACCTGTTATATTCAGCCTTGGAGGGGAAGGTTTTGAGGATTTTCCCTATTCCAAAGGATTCGATTAATAAATGGGTTTCATTTCCAGAATTAAAGGATGTCAGCATAAGTGGAACAGATTCATTGTATGTTAATAATGTTTTACCACTTTATTTCCAATCTATGCGAATAGGAAAGTCTAACGGAGATTTCACTCAGGCTGATGAACTTATAGAGAGTTTAAAAGGTTATCAGCGAAAGTATGGTTCAGAGGTCATTCCAAATTCTTCAAAAGTTAATGCAGAAATTTTGTACAATAAATATGATATATTTAAAAAATTATTTAGTTGGTATATATATGCTGGCCTTTTATTATTCGTGATTTTAATTTTGAGAATTTTTAATGAAAATAAAATATTAAAATATCTTGAAACAGCAATGATAATTGTTATTGTAGTGCTTTTTTCATTTCATTCATTAGGTTTAATTTTTAGAGCATTTATTTCTGGTCATGCTCCATGGAGTGATGCATATGAGTCTATGATATATGTTTCATGGGCAACTTTATTTTTCGGTTTAATTTTTGGTAGAAAATCATCACTTACAATTGCAGCTACAACATTTGTGTCCTCAATGATACTTATGATAGCACACTGGAATTGGATGGATCCAGCTATAGCAAACTTACAACCTGTCTTAGATAGTTATTGGCTTATGATTCATGTTGCTGTAATTGTAGGTAGTTATGGTCCTTTTTCAATAAGTATGATACTTGGAATTGTAGCTTTGTTTTTAATTACTATAACAACAAATAAAAATAAAAATAAGATCAAACCTAAAATTAAAGAATTAAGTATAATTAACGAGTTATCTATTACGATAGGTTTAATAATGTTAACGATAGGGAACTTCCTCGGAGGTATGTGGGCTAATGAAAGTTGGGGAAGATATTGGGGATGGGATCCCAAGGAAACCTGGGCCTTGATTTCAATAATGGTATACGCATTTGTAATTCACATGAGGTTGGTTCCAGGATTAAATGGTAGGTGGCTATTTAATTTGATGAGTATTGTTGCATTCTCAAGTATTTTAATGACATATTTTGGTGTAAACTTTTATTTAGTAGGACTTCATTCTTACGCAAGTGGTGATAAAATTATAACTCCAGACTTTGTATACTATTCAATTTTGTTTATTATTTTTTTAGGATCAATATCATTCTATCAAAACAGAAAATACTATAAATAGTTACTTTAAAGATGAAATAAAATCGTCTTCGTCAACACCAGATTGTACAAGTTTAATTGATTTTTCAACTATTAAATTTACATCTTCAATTGGAAACCCCAGAGCTATTGTGAATTTATTAAGTAATTTTATTTCTTCTTGATCTGCAATTTTATCTGCAACAACAATCCTAGACAAGTCATAAAGTCTTTCTAAACGCTTTTGCTCAGATGCAGGGGGGTTTATATGATAAGAGTCAGGGTTTAATATTATCTCATCTACCACGCAGGGTTCAATTTCTAATAGAATGCCAAGTCTATTGATGAATTTTCTTTCTTCATCTGTTATAACATTATCACTTAAAGCTACTTTTACTATTGAAGCAAAATGATCTCGATTACGGTTTTTGAAATTACTTGAAAAAATATTGGACATGAATTTTTTTTCAAATATAAAAAACCTCTATTTACTTTAAACATCTATAAGCATATTTATATTTATTGTTTGTATTTTTTTACTTTAGCTTCAAAATTTAATGATGCTTTTAAATATTGTAGACGAGACATCAGCTCTTGAATCAGTTGTTGTTGGTATTGCCAACAGTAGTGGAGGTATCCCTTCTTTAGATGATGTATATGACCCAAAATCAAGGGTTCACATACTTTCAGGAACATACCCTTCAGAGATTGATATGATAGGTGAACTAGATAATTTTGTTTCAAAATTAATCTCCTATGGAATTAAGGTGTTTAGACCAGGTGTAATAAAAAACTATAATCAAATTTATTCAAGAGACATTGGATTTGTAATAGAAAATAAATTTATTAGATCAAACATTTTGCCAATCAGATCAAGAGAAATTGATGCCCTTAAAACTATTATAGGTTCATTTCCCGAAGATTGTATAATTTCTTTTCCGGAGGATGCTCATATTGAGGGTGGAGACGTTGTTCTTCATAATGATAAAATTTACGTTGGTGCATATGTAAAAAATGACTATTCAAAATACATAACTGCAAGAACCAACAGTAAAGGTTTAGAGGTTCTTCAAAATCATTTTCCGGAAAAAAAAGTTATTTTGTTAGAATTAAATAAGTCTAATACAGACCCAAAAAAAAATATTTTACATCTTGATTGTTGTTTTCAGCCAATTGGAAAAACATCTGCAATAATTCATAAAGAAGGATTTTCTAATCAAAATCAATTGATATCATTAATTAATGATTTTGGTTCTGAAAATTGTTTTTTTATTAATTCTAAAGAAATGTTTGATATGATGAGTAATATTTTTTCAATAAATAAAAATACTGTTGTGTCTGATCCTAGTTTTACTAGACTTAATGAATGGCTTATTATTAATAAATTTAAAGTAGAGGAGGTACCTTTTAGAGAAATTGCAAAACAAGAAGGTTTATTTAGATGTGTTACCTTACCATTAATTAGAAAATAATGAATGGATTAACTAATCATGTTTTAATGGTTCGCCCTCATCTTTTTAAAAAGAATGAACAAACATCATTGAATAACTACTATCAAACTGACAGCATTTTAGACATAAACACATTAAATAAATTAGCTCTTATTGAATTTGATCAATTAGTTAAATGCTTAGTTGACAATGGTATAAAAGTTACAGTTCACCAGGACAATAGTAAACCTGAGACCCCAGATTCATTATTTCCAAATAATTGGATCTCTTTTCATAATAGGCATAAAGTGATTATTTACCCTATGTTTGCTAAAAATAGAAGGGATGAAAGGTCTGATAATGTGTTTAATTCTCTCAAATTATCGGGGGTAAACTCAGATATTATTTATGATTTTACAAATTATGAGAATCAAAATATCTTTTTAGAGGGAACTGGAAGTATGGTTTTAGATCGAGTTAATAAAAAAATTTATGCTTCATTATCTGACAGAACAGATAAATCTATAATACTAGATTTCTCAAAAAAAATGAAATATAAACCTATTATATTCTCTTCATTTCAGAATGTTAAGAATATGAGGTTAAAGATTTATCATACAAATGTTATGATGAGCATTGGGGATAAATTTGCAGCCGTAGGATTGAAAACCATAGATGATGTCAATGAAAGAGAAATGGTTTATAATGAATTAAAAAATGACAAAAAAGAAATTATTTCACTTACTGAAAATCAAATTGAACAATTTGCTGGAAATATGCTACTTGTCAAAAACTCAAATCAACCCTTACTGGTGATGAGTACTTCAGCATTTAATTCGTTATCTATGGATCAGATTAATAAATTTGAAACTTATGCAAGGATAGTTCACTCTAGTTTAGAAACAATTGAGAAATTAGGGGGAGGGAGTGCAAGATGTATGTTAGCCGAAATTTTTTAAACATAACTTTTAAAAATATTTAAAAAGTATTTTTTGTAGCCACAAAACGAATTCTTTTATAATCAGCATACCAATTTCCATCAATAAAACATTTTTCTTTTAAATTTTCTTGAACCTCACATTTAATATCTTCTATATGTACATCATTTACATCTTTGAAAAAACTTCCAGCAAACATTGATATCCAATCCTTCATTCCGTTTTTTTGATTAGTGAGTTTGGTTGGACGATCAAAATACTTTGCTGTTACAATTTTAAATCCAGAAGATTCTAATTCAGCTGAATATTGTTCAATTGAGGGAAAATACCATGGAACTATTTTAGATTGATCTAGATACCCTCTAATTTTAAGAGAGTTCCTTAATTGAGCAATTATTAATTTGACATTGTCTTTTCCACCAAACTCAAGAACAATTTTCCCATTTTTTTTCAAATTCTCATACATACATTCAATGACATTCTTATAATTTGTAATCCAATGCAAAGTTGCATTTGAGAAAATGGAATCAAATTTTTTTT
>TARA_B110000444_G_scaffold261561_1_pt1 | contig 35174 bp, 23 predicted proteins | sample TARA_B110000444 | Tara Oceans TARA_B110000444 (sample SAMEA4398370) | marine metagenome | biome: Polar Biome; feature: [SRF] surface water layer (ENVO:00010504); material: water (ENVO:00002006), including particulate matter (ENVO:01000060) such as... | depth 5 m | reverse complement strand
CGTGAACAGTAGGTACGAAGTTTATGATTTCATTTGCGGCGTTTTCCACCGATTCTAAGTTCAGTCTTTAGTGGCATTTGATGCTCCCATGCGAATTCTTTAACAATTCTCCAACCCTTTTCTGAGCCTTCATAATCAGTAACGTCGATCACCTTGTCTCTGGTATTGGCCTTGAATGCAGCAACTGGCTCAGCATTGTGGAATATCAGGTAGGCACTTCCAAACCCAAACTTCTGTTTCATAACGTCTGCAAAGTAAGGAGCTATTGGGTCTGATGGAGGAATCACGAAGTCACGAATTGGTGGCACGTTTTTAGCTTCTTCAAGCAAGTCTTTTCGCCCCCAGCACACTTCATGTAAATCTTGTATTAAGAATCCCTTAATCAAAGTAGAATCTTCTTCAAATTCAGTTAGGATTGCTTTCAGTTCTTCTGGTTTGAATGGAGTTCCTGCCAATCTTGTAAATTGTTTGAGAGTAATTACTGGATAATCTGAAACTAACCTGCGTAGGTACTCTCGACGTAGAATCACAGGGTCAAGCCCTTGACGTGGTGCTACTGAACGGAATCCTCCACGATAATCTTGAACCATGTGTCCAGTTCTTAGTAAGGGTTGAATCAATTTTCGGAAAGCAGCGCGCTTCATTGCATGCCTTTCCATGAATAGGTTCGGGTCACTGTGTGTTTCAAAGAACTCTAGCACATCTATTAATTCCTCATGCGGCTCTTCACCTCTGATTGCTAATAGGGTTGAGAAATGGTCATACGATGCCCAAACCTGGTGGCCTCTCAGATTTATTCCCTGATGTAATTGATGAGCACTTGCCATGTTCTTCAGACTTACACGGTAAACCTCTGCTCTACCACGCAGTCCGAAATCATCACGGACTTCCTGAACGCTATCCAAGGCATCAATTTCATTTTCAAGCCTTGAATTTTGATGCAAATGGTGTCTGTGGAATAGTGCCCTTTCTGCAATCTCTCTTGGCTGAGGGTCAACAACTCCTCCACGAATCATTCTTTCCCCTGCTAACTTGAAACCTATCTTTTCAAGGGCATTTCTAAAGTCCTCGTCCAACTCCTTTACAGGAACTCCATTGAATTGTGACAGTACTGCAACATCGACTAATTGGTCGGAATGATTGTCCAATAATTTTTCAAATGCACTACAGAATTCATCCAAGTAAGCATATGGGATGTGCATATCTTTGATCTCTAGATAGTCATTAACCTTGAACATCAATACCTTTCCAATCGGGTCTACGCCCTTGAAAACAGGCAGATACCATCCTCTATCAAGAGCAGACCTTACTTCCCAAATGAATCTGGAAACATATGGGTCTGATTGGGTTAGAATTCTCAAAGTTCTATCTTCTCGACTTGGAGAGTTTAAGATGGAAACTTCATTCGGAATTACATAAAATGCTTCAGGTTCAGGTACTAGGGCCATTACTCGAGCAACTCTTCCATCAGTTTCCAAATTGCGTAACGCTATTGCAAGTTCCTCAACACTTCTAGAGACATAATAGCGCAGAGTGAAAGCCTTTACAGGGCCCATTCGCTTGATGACTTCAACTAGAGCATCTTCAAAACTCATTGGCTCATACACTTCATGAACTCTATGGAATAATGAAAGTCGACGTCTTCTACCACTAACATCTTCAAACTGTTTTACCAAGCACAATTGTCGCTCTAAGTTACTAATAGCATTCTTTAGATCTCTTTGTAACGACTTGTGGTCTTCACCTTTAGGGAAATCAGCCAGTATTTCTTGGCGTGTCAAATTTTCACCCTTTGGTACCTTTTCTAAAATCAATTTCTCCATTTCACCTAACCACGGTTCAGGCTTTAATCCCAATAACATTGGTAGATTCTTTTGAGTTGTGTATCCGATTCTATTGTGAAGTAATCTTCCCATCAAGACATCCGAATCTAATTGCAAGTCCTTCCAGTCCGCATATCGGAAGTTTTCAACTCTGTACATCATTTCTTGTTGCTTTTGGAACAGTATGTGTTGGTCGAAAGCTGTGAATCCATCTGGGTATTTCTCAAAAGACTTCTTCATTACCAGATTTTGGACCCAGCGATACTCTACAACATCCTCTTCTCCGCCGGTGATACGGTGCTCATCGACCTTCAGAATATATTCTGCTTCATCTGTTTGTGTGAAGAATCCAACTGAAATTACGTTTCTTATTTCCAATTCATGTAGTATTGAATCGATTTGGCCTTGAGGGAATGGTAGGCGCTTAGAAATCACATCTCCGGTTGAAGGGCCTTCACTACCGAGCATCTCGATCATCTTGACTCGTAATGCCTCATGGGGGTCGGAGATTGCTCGCTTTTCCCATTCTATTGGTTTCAGACCATCAAATTTTGTAGCAATTTCATAAGTTACCCCCTTTGTATAGAGGTCACGAACATCTTCAACATCTTTACCACCTGCAATCGCAATGCAACCGAGAGTTCCATGTATTTCTGCCATGTATGATGAGAACCATTTGTCATCGAGTTCTGTCATTCCTGTAGAACGTAATTTAGTGATTTTTCCATCTTCTGCTAATTCAGTTACCCAATTTTCTATCGTGTTGTGTTCAATACCTGCGAGTTTGGCAGCATACAATGGATTCTCCCAATTACGGTCTAATCCCCCACCACGGTTCATTAAACGTAGAAGTTGGTCTGAATTTGTAGGGTTTGGTACTTTTCCATTGTAGTAATCCTTCAATTGCTCGTCCGTTAATTCAGTAGCAAGACTTCGGTTACCAAGCAACCTTCTGAGGATTTCAGGGTCGATATCCTTGACTAAGAAAGCACGAGTTTTCATAGAGAGAAGGTCCTCAAATGTGCTCATATAGAGGCTCATTCCTAAGCGAGAAGGAACTGGAACTTTCGTGTGCACAATACGTGCTTCAGAATGCTTGCTTGCCTCGAGGAACTCATTCAGAGATTTGATGTCGATGTCACCAAACATGATTTCTGCTTTAGCTTCTTTGATCAGAAGAGAACCTTCAATCGAGCGATGCCTTTGCAGTAAAGCGTCAGCTCTTTGTTGGAATTGTTGTGGGCTTACCTCTTCAGCACCTATTCTCTTTGGAATAATCAATGAACGACCAGCGACTTCTCTAAACCTCTTAGCAAATATCTGAGTATTGATAATGTATCTCTCTATAACTTCTAGGTGATTGTTAGACTGGAATGACTCATACATTTTTCCAGGGTCAACTTCCTTACTTGTTTTAATCAGTAATCCATTTTCATCAAATGATAATTCCAAAACGGCTATCCCATCTTTCTCTGCTAAACCTGCCATGAAATATCCCAATGCAGTATTGAATCCTCTTCCGCGACAGGATGTAATCAGATAAGTTGGCATTCCGCCCGAAATTATTTGTTCAACGATTAGGCGATTAGGGTCTGGAACTTGGAACGAATCCAATGTGTGTTCTTCCAAATGTCTTGCTATGGTGTTTGAAACAGCTTCACTCAATCCGTATGCATCCCTCAATATATTACGGGGGTCCATTTGGCGGCGTAGAGCATTAACGCTATTTCCAATTAAATCTAGTAGCGCCGCTGATAATTCTCTTGAACGACTTCTAGCCTCTCCACTCCAAGATGGCACTGTAGGTCGGTAACCGGTTACAGAAGCCACGTTAACGCGAGTTCCTTGTATGTTGGTTACCCTGTAAGTTGAGCCTCCAAGCAAGATAACGTCTCCGCCTCTCAAATTAGCAACGAATGAAGATGACAATTGTCCAAGGATACTTCCTTCAGCATTGAATACTAGGTATGAATTATCAGGAGCGATGGTTCCTATATTTGTATAGTAAATCATTCGTGAATATCCTCGTTTGCCGTACAAGTTTTCTTCCCAATCAATCCATACACGTCGCTCTTCTTCCAACATGTCAAGTACTTCTATGAAGTCATCATACTCGATATTTCGATAGGACCATGTGCTAGTTACTATTTCAAAGGCTTCATCAATATCCCTCTCGTTAATTATTACTAGGCCAATTAGGAATTGGGCTAAGACATCCAGACAATTCTGAGGGAAATCGAGAAGATCCATCTCTCCTGTTTGTATTGCTGCTTGTAATGCAGCCAATTCGATTAGGTCATCGACACTCGATGGTAAAAAACGGGCACGTGGAATTCCTCCGACGTGGTGACTAGCACGTCCAATTCTTTGTAGAGCCGTAGATATATCGCCAGGTGAACCGACTTGAATAACCATGTCGACTGAACCAATATCGATCCCCATTTCTAAAGAAGAAGAAGTAACTACTGCTCTTAGGTGACCTAATTTCAATTTTCTTTCTACCTCTAAACGAATACGCTTGTCCATCGAACCATGATGTCCAGCGACTAATTCTCCAAGATATGGCCGTAACTTTTGGACCAATGTCTCTGTCATTTTCCTAGTGTTAGCGAATACTAGTGTTGTGTTGTGGGCACTGATTAAATCAGCAATCATTTCAACATTCATCTCTAGAACTTTCATTACAGAAAGGTCACTGAATTTAGGAGAACACAACAAAATGTCTAGGTCTAACTCTCTTGCCCCACTGATTTTTGCAATTTTGACAGACTGCTGTTCATTACGACTCTCTCTATCATCGCTTGCCACAAGATACTCCGCAACAGTTTCAAGAGGTTCCATTGTTGCAGAAATTCCGATTCTTTGTACAGGTCTAACTAGAATTGTATCTAGTAAAGATATCGTCAATGCCAGATGTACTCCACGTTTTGATGGTACTAGAGAATGCATTTCATCTATAATGATCCATTCGACATTGGATACGATTGGTTGGAATCGTGGTGATGATATAGCAATCGCCATACTTTCAGGAGTAGTGATTAGAATATGAGGGGGCTTTCTAAGCATCTTTTGACGCTCAGATTGGGGCGTATCACCAGTTCTTAGTCCGACTCGGATTTTACCCTGGGCCCTGTCTGGTAGGTATTTATCTTCGATTTCACCTAATGGCCCTATCAAATTCTTTTGAATATCATTCGCTAATGCCTTAATTGGAGATATGTATAGACAATAAACACGCTCCTCCAATGTTCCATCGAGAGCTTCCCTAACCAATTTGTCAATAATAGTTAGAAACGCAGTTAGTGTTTTTCCTGAACCGGTCGGAGAACATAGTAATAGGTGGTCTCCTGCCATAATAGATGGAATTGCTAATTTTTGCGGTTCTGTAAAATCGGGGAATTTATCCTTAAACCAGTTCCTTACAGGCGGGCATAACCTATCGTAAAGAGCCTCAGTTTCGAGGGGTTCTTCCAAATATGTGATGTTAGCCATTTTTCTCACTTACACTTGCGTGTTTGGACAGCGTACGTAAGGGGATGATGAATGTTTTGCTTAATCAACTCACTAATCGTTGCGAGTTTAGCCTATTGTAAACGCTCGACTAATACCAATTTGAAGTCGGAAACCGTACTTGTAAATTCTAAGCCTCAGATTTTAGCAAAAAACTCAGTAATCGCTATTGAATAACATGCATTGGCAGGTGGGCTCATGTACCCCTTTGGCCACGCAGGTATATGGAGGAGTTCTCAGAAGACCGTCTTGCTAGATTAACTGGCATGCTGAAAAGACGAGGAGTAATCCTTCCCGCTTTTGAAATCCATGGTGGCGCAGCAGGTCTGTATGATTTCGGCCCAGTTGGCGGAAGACTTCGTAACCGAGTAAATCAAACTTGGATTGACCATTGGCAGAGTCTTGGCAATATCGTGGAGATTTCATGTCCAACAGTCACCCCATATTCAGTTTTGGAGGCAAGTGGACATGTAGGTGAGTTTAGTGATTACCTTGCTGAATGCAAAGGTTGTGAAGTTCCTAGTAGGGCAGACCACCTTGTGGAAGAATTCCACCCTAATTCAGAATCACTTTCGCGTGATGAATTGACTAATTTATTTTCGACTCACAATCCTATTTGCCCATCATGTGGTGATTCATCTTGGGGTCCAATCGAAGCACAGAACCTGATGTTCAATACAAAAATAGGAGCTGGCTCATCTGGAAGGCAAGCGTTCCTACGCCCTGAAACAGCACAAGGTATGTTTACGTCATTTACATCCATTTATCGACATTTTAGGGAAAGACTACCCTTTGGTGCTATTCAAACTGGTAAGGGTTATCGTAATGAGATAAGCCCAAGACAGGGAATGATCCGTCTAAGGGAATTTAATATGGCTGAATTAGAATATTTCATCGACCCTGAAATTGAACCTCAGCATGACTTCTCTATGTGGTCTGATAGTGTAAAACTCATTCCTGACGATTCAGGCGAGATAGAATCAACATTTGCAGAAGCGGTTGCTAATGGGACAATACGCCATTCAACTGTGGGTTACTTTATGGCTTGGACTATGGATTTCTTGACCAAGGTTGGTATCAATCCGGAACATTTGCGATTTAGACAGCATGAGTCGAATGAAATGGCCCACTACGCTCAAGATTGCTGGGATGCTGAAATTCTAGGTTCATACGGTTGGGTCGAGTGTGTAGGTATTGCTCACAGAGGCTGTTATGACCTAACTGCCCATGAGGAAGCGACTGGTCAGAAACTTCGTGCATGGAGAACTTTCTCCGAACCAAAACTGGTAGAGATAGATGGCTGGACTATCGAAGGGGCAAAGGCTGGACCTGCTTTCCGCTCGTTAGCCGGGAGAGTAAAAGAAACTATAGAAGAATTACCTGCGCACTCAGATTTCCCAATGTCTTTGGATATTGATGGTCAAACTGTTGAGGTTCTAAGTGAACACGTAAAGCGTGTCCAACGCAGTGAGAATGTCAATGGTGAGTGGTTTGTGCCTCATGTTGTGGAGCCAGCGTTTGGTATTGACAGAATAATTTGGCATCTTCTGGACCACTGTTATGTTGAGACTGAAAAGTCTGGAGAAAGTTATACTCTTCTAAGCCTGCCTGAATTGGTTTCTCCAGTAGATGTAACAGTTCTTCCACTTTTTGAAAAAGATGGCATGGGGGCTTTGGCGCAAAGTATCCACAGGGATTTGTGTGGTAGAAGAAATGTGTTTTCATCCTACGACGCTAGCGGCTCAATCGGAAGGAGATATGCTAGAGCTGATGAAATTGGAGTCCCCTGGTGCATTACAGTCGACCATGATTCTCTAGTCGACAATTCAGTTACCCTTCGTTCAAGAGATTCTGGTGAACAAACACGTGTTTTGATTTCGGACTTACCATTCTGATTTCGACTCAATGTTCAAATGGTGCCTAATGAAACACTAGTTCATGGTGGTTAGTGATTGGACAGAACGCCACCGCCCTCTCAGTGAAAATCAACTGGAAGGAAACGAAGCACAACGCAAAAAAATCAGGACTTGGTTAGACCAATGGCAGGCTGGAAGTCCTGACAAACCTGGCCTACTTCTCATAGGACCACCAGGGGTTGGAAAAACAACAGTTGCACGAGCAGTGGCAGCGGATATGGGCTGGCAAGTTATCGAATTAAATGCTAGTGATGCTAGAAATGCAGGTGCAATACGTAAAGCCGCAACACACGCTTCAACTCACGGTTCATTATTCATGACGCCTGGTGAAAAACCACCCCGGACGCTTATTCTTTTAGATGAAGTAGATCACCTTTCAGGTGGTTTGCGCGAGGTTTCCAAGGACAGAATATCATCCATGGTGTCAGGGGAAGACGAAGACTCATCTAAAGCGTTGAAAGGCGATAGTGGTGGTAAGGCAGAGTTATTGCATATGTTATCACTCACTAGGCAACCAGTTATTCTTGCATGCAATGATGAAATGGGTTTGTGGGGTAGAACATCATCCTCTTGGAGAACTGCTAGGGATCGATTCTCTAAACATCTCATTACAATAAGATTCGATCGGGCTTCAGATGAGGCACTTCGGAGAATCGCATTGCGTGTAATCAAGGAAGAAGGGTATACCGCTGACCCTGGCGCTATTGATGAAATGATTAGCAACAACCCCGGGGATTTACGTGCATTAGTAAGAGATTTGCAAGTTATGTGTTCGATTACAGATTCTAATATAACCAAAGATTTAGTTAAAGAAAATATTGAAACTGGAGTTAGAGATACTACCGTCGAAATCTTCCCGGGACTGGATGTCCTATATCGCTCCAGAGATTCCCATAATGCAATGAAAGCAGCGCGCAGTCTAGACAAGAGCCCAGACGACATGGTAGCGTGGGTTTCATGGAATAATGGCGTCGTATTTACAGATAAAGATGCAATACGAAGGGGCTCATCTTCCCTCTCGCTGGCCGATACACTTCTAACAACACGTTTCAGAAATACGGCCCATAGATCATGGTACTGGGGCTCCAATTTGGCTGGACTTTCTGCGAGTGTTGCAAATCCAAAGCCTATCGAAGGAAGGATTTTTTGCACTTACCCTGGTTTTTTACGTAGAGGTTCTGCTTGGGTGAAGCGTTCAGTAGTTACTAGACTCGCTGAAACTTGTGGCTGTTCTAACAAAGCGGTTAGGGAAGAATTGTTACCTTCTTTAGTAGCTGTCCAATCAGAAAATAGTGAGGACTTCTCAATCTCACTCGCACTTGGATTATCTCCCGAAGAGCATGCTGCGATATGTGGTTTGACGCTCAGTCACCGCTCTACAAAGAAAATCATGGAACATTATTCGAAAGAACTTGAGATAATCAATCATCCGAAAGAAGAAATACAAATTCAAGAAATACAACAACCAGAAGAAATAGTTGAGGAAGAAGCAAGCGATTCAGGACAAAAGACTCTGTTCTGATTATTCCTTCCTTTCCTCTATCTTTTCTTCCATTTTATCGAATAGTTCTTTGATCAGTTTAACAGAGGCTCTGTCGGGAGCTTCCCTTTCTTCACGTGCCCAAGTTCTTGGATGTAGTAGTAGGAGTGCAGTCATCAGTTCAAGCCTTCCAAACCACATCAGTATTGATGTAATCATTAATGATGGAGCCCCCATCGACGCCCAAGTATTACTTGGACCATAATCTCCTAAAGTTGGTCCAGTGTTTCCTAGAGATGAAGCAACTACTGCAACGACTGATTCAAAGTCAGAACTTGGCATCGCAATCGCTAATATTACACAGGATAGTGCAAATAATCCAGTCCAAACAAATAGCATTCCGATTACTAGGTCTAACCGGTCACGCTCGACTACCTCATCATTCATCCTTATCTGTACAATTCTCCGAGGTTGGGAAATTCGTCCTAGTTCTCTCCATGCTACCTTTAATGCAAGTTTAACACGCATCAATTTCAGGCCCCCACTAGTAGAGCCTGCACAAGCACCTACAATCATCAGCAAAAACAAGAGTATGTGGGTAACTACAGGCCATAGCATATAATCCGTAACAGTATAACCCGTTGAAGTTCCAATAGATACAACGGTGAATAATGAATCAAAGAATCCATCATCTATGCTTCCACCTTGTGTCATTAGTGCTATGAATACGAATAGTGTTGTTGCGACTATCACAAGAATATAACTTCGGCCTTCTTGGTCGGAAAATACCTTGTCCCACTGGCCTTCCCATGCCAGCCAAATTAGAGTAAAATTAACACCTGCTAAAAACATGAAACAAATTATGATAGATTCTACTAAGAAGCTATCATAGTAGCCAATCGATGCATCATGTGTCGAGAATCCTCCCGACGGCATAGTTGTAAGACCGTGATTAAACGCATCAAACATTGTTAGGTCGGCAACTCCCCACAATAGTAAAATTTCTAGTGTTGTTAGTACGATGTATATTGTCCATAGGGCTATTGCAGTTTGCTGCAACTTGGGCCTTAATCGAGAAAGTGAAGGTCCCGTTAGTTCAGCACGTGCAAGAGCCATTCCTCCTCCTAAAACTCGAGACAGTAGCATTAATCCGAGCATGATTATTCCCATGCCGCCTAACCATTGTGTGAGAGATCTCCAAATCAGAATGCCTTTTGGTTGGGCGTTTATACAGTCGGGAGTACTTCCAATACAATTAGGGCTCATCGATTGTTCAATAACAGTGGCGCCTGTTGTTGTAAAACCAGACATTGATTCAAACCATGAATTTACGAATCCACGAGCGATATCAGTCATTCCCGAACCTTCTGTAAAAGGTCCATGAAAAACACCTCCAAGCCAAAAGGGTAAGCTACCAATCAATACTGCTACTGGCCAAGCCAATGCTACTGCAGCAAACGCTTCACGGTCTCTCATCCTTTCCGTCGTATCAGAGCGGACTCCTATACTCAGTAGTGCAAGTCCAATCATTCCAGATATTGCAATCGGTATTGCAAATGAAATAAGTGCAATGTTAATTCCATCTAACCACCATGTTAAAATGAAACTGAACAGCAATGGAAGAATCATTGCCATCATCGTCCATCCGACGATTAGTGAAAGCACGTCTCGGCGCATTTTACTATCACACCTTGAACTTCTTCTCTAAATCATCTACCCTATCCGGTGGCAAGAATACAGTCAATCTGTCACCTTCAAGAATAGTTTTGGATGGTGATGGGCGCATTGTCTCCCAATCCTCATGGATATTTCTTCGCTGAATGAAAGCGACCTTGCACCAATCTGGGAGGCTTGCTTCTGCTAGAGTTTTACCAGCAAACTTGACATTCTCATAAACAGGCAGGCATATTCCAATTACATCTGGAACGCTAGTTAATACTGCGTAAGGCCCTGGTAATTCTGAATGTATGCGTGCTAGAATTGTGTCGATAGCAACCCTCTTTCTGTCGACTGAGAATGTAATACCCATCCTTCTAACAACATCGACCAAGTCTGCATCATACATTATCAGACCTGTTCTTTCAACACCCATATCGCTAGCCAGAAGAACTGCAGCAATCGATGCATGGTCATCATCTAATGCAGATATTGCAATGTCATGCGATGCGATTTCAATCTCTGAAAGCAGTTCTTTATCCAAATGGTCTCCGTGTATTATCTCTATTCCTGAACGGTTACCTATGTCTGAACCAGCCAAATTGTTTGCTTTTTCTAAGTCTCTCTCAACCACGGTAACCTTACCATTAGCATCTAACCATGCCTTGGCCAATCTGATTCCGATCAATCCGGCACCGAAGATTGCGACTTTGGGCTTGTCTGGGAAATCAACCGCTTCATGGCCAAAAATGCGTAAAATCCGGTTGAATGATGATTCCCCTGCAGTGGCTATGGCAATTCGGTCATTGGGCAATATTTGATCGTCAGCGCCTGGAACTTTACCGAGCATACCATCTCTCTTCAATCCAACAATCAGTGGCATTCCACCCTCAACCTTTGCGCCTGAATCTCTTAGTGTACGGTGCACAACACCTCCTGCTTCAGGCTTCACATCAAGTTCGACGATATACGCATCCGCTTCAAACGGGATAACTTCAGTTAGAGATGATGAACGCAATCCTGACATTAGCCTTTCAATGGCTCCATCGACTGGATGAACGACATGGTCAACACCTGCCCACTTAGCTAGACGGCCAGACTTATGTTCATCGACAAACATTGGATTTCTGACACGGCAAATGGTCATCAATTTTCCTTTTCCTTTTGTTTCCTCAGCATGAACGTGTTTTGCTAAAGCGCAAGATAGGATATTTCTCTCGTCAGAGTTAGTTGCAGCCACATAGACTTGAGTCGATTCAATTCCAGCTTCAATGAACTTTTTCCTCTGAGTAATGTCACCGTGTAACACTAGGATGTCCATTCCTTGAGCATTTTTTACAGCACGAGCGTCATTATCGACTAGCACTACGTCCTTCTCTTCACTCCTCAAGGCTCTTGCTAGGCCAGAGCCGACTCTTCCGCCCCCACCAATAATAACCCTCATGATAGTGACTCTCCTATCCATTTGTTATTCCATGTTCCGCCTATTACTTCATATGCTTCAGTATGGAAATATCGTGCCCTTTTGAAGTCATTACCAGATATTGAGCCACCTGAATAGTATCCGTCAACCTTTGACCAAGGTGACTCTTCAATCCAATCGATATACGCAGTAGGAGTGTGAACTAACCATTTGTGATTGACTACATCCACCGATCCTTCAACGTAACAAGTTTCAATTTGGACATCGTTATCTTCACACCACTTGTCAGACATAGGAAGCATGATGTAAGCCCATGCGTGACCTTGCCAGGATTCGAATTTCGAATCAGTTAGGGCTCCAAAGACATACCATGTTGGAATACCTTTCACACGCATGATACTCATGAAAGCATTAGACTGTTCATCACAATCGCCCATTCCAGCATCTAGACATTGTTCACCACTGCGTGCCACATTAGGTGCATTGGTGTCGTAAGGAACATTAGTATTCAGCCAATCGAAGGTTGCTCTTGCATATGCATATGCATTATCTTTCAAATCTCCTGGCAAGTTAGCTTCAATGCTAGAAGCAACTTGGTAAATATTCGGAGCTTGAGATTGTCTTCCATCAATGGCCCAGTTAGATGGTGATGTGCCCTCATTACGATCATACCAATTCATCGTCGAGGCAAATGTGTTCGCTCTTGAACCCCAGCCGCGTTCACTAATGTCATCAAATGTTCCCGAACGTGCTACACTTACACCTTCGGACTTACCCTCGATTTTTCCATCCATTCGGGTGGAATGCCACCATGTGTGAGTGCTCGAATGCAGAGTCACGGCAAAATCTACTTTTTCGTGAGTACCTGCTGGCACATCGATAGAAACTCGTACACATGGACCGTGAGGACAGTAATCTGAACCAGTACCTTGTCCTGGCCACCAAACTAGATTACCATCAGATGTTACTACAGCATTGGCCTTACTTTTTGTTCCAACTTTAGGTATAGTTATCTCATCCCCATCGATACGTAACTCCATACCGATTATCTTCTGAATATTCGACTTTTCAACTTCGGTCCCATCATTAAATGCTAGAGCCACTGGGCCCAATTCATCACTTGAAACATCACTTGGCAGAGGTATCGATTCTTCTAGATGACCAACACCTGAACCATTATTCCATAGATCGATTCCACGAATTACCGTGTATTCTGCTTCTAATGGATAAACTTGGTGAGGAGCTAAACCTTCCATCACATATTCTTCCAATTCAGCCCACTTTGCCAATACGAATTCTCTTGCATCAGGCGTGAAGAAAATAAATGCGATTAATGCAACCAATCCGAGTTGGTTTATTTTACTCTTTTTTCGCCTTCCGCCTCGTTTAGTTTTTCCACTTTTCATCGAGTGTCTTGGAGCAACTCCAGTCCTCGCTTTCCGTGTGGAACCGCGCATGAATTCTCCCTTAACACGAGTATCCATACCGGATGCTCCTGTGATTACTCTACCACAACTGTAGCAGATAGAATCGCCCGCAAGGGTTTGGGCACGGCAGAAGGGACATGTTCCCATCATTTGGTACCCTGAACAGTACCCCCATGAAGGTTATCCATGATTATAAAAGTGAAAATTTCTATGTTTTTAGATAAAACTAACTCCAAGTGACTTTAGTGAACAACTGCTTACTCTTCTTCAGAAGAATTATTCTTAGATGCGTCTGACCATATTCGCCTCAGGCGCCTTCTAGCAGGGTTTGGCACAGCCGCCCACACCCAATCCTGCGCCTTCTTTTCAGATAAGAGTAGAACTGGAAGCACAAATATCCAAGTTTTTGGATCAAATATTGCTGAATATATCGCAAATAGTAAAACAGTACAAAAGATGAATGTTTTGAGGGTTGCTTTCCATCTTTTACCTAACAACATATCATATCCGTGCCTACAGAATATCAGGGCATGTCCTCTAGGGCTAACAATTGCTATCATGGCAATTGTAATAATAGTCATAATTGTTATTCCACCTGGTTCCAATACTCTGTATATGGAATACATTGCAACCATGCCGCCTACTGAGAGTCCCAAGGCCCAACCGGTTGTTGGCTGAGACCCTGTTCTACGAACTCTTTCTCTTCTTAGTATCATGTGAACTATTACTGATAGAATAAGACAAAGAATAACATTGGTGAAAGGGAACCCCTCATCAGTCGTAATTAACGGTCTTAGGATGAAGCTATCGGCTAAATTACCGTAGAAACCCCCAAGCAGAATTCCCCAGAACATCATACTCCATGCAGTTGTTAAGTCGTAAAACCCAGAATATCTGGTCATTACACCTCGCCATCCTAACCCCATGCCAACTAGTGCGACGATTGAAGCGACCTGGAATAGGATAAGGTCGCTTGCCATGTTACACCCCTGTAAACCACTATTCAAGTGAGTTGTGTAAACCTAAGGCTTGAATATGCCCGTCTCGAGGCTTACTTATGGCACGACTACTACTATTCGGTGGAAAAGGTGGCGTTGGTAAGACAACAACTTCTACTTCAACTGCTGTTGGTTTGGCTGATGCTGGATTGAAAGTCTTGCTTGTTAGCAGTGACCCTGCTCACAGCACATCAGATAGTCTAGGTGTCCAACTAAACTCTTCGCCCATGGAAGTCGAAGGTGTGCCTGGTCTTTGGGGCGTCGAGTTAGACCCTGAGGCTCGGATCTCAGATCATATCCCCAAGTTAACAGAAAGTTTAGGTCCGCTATTAGGTGGAGAGTCGCTGGACATGAATGCCTCTGAAATGGTACTTCCTGGACTTGATGAGGCTATGGCCTTTGACGAATTACTCAAACATCTTGAAAACCCAGATTGGGATGTTATTGTTTTTGACACTGCCCCAACTGGTCATACGCTGCGTTTCCTCGCTCTGCCTGAAATCATTGAAAAGTGGGCGGATAAAATAATCAAGATGCACAGAGTAACCGGCGGCATTAGGGCAATGATGTTTGGTGCTAAAGATGGCGATAAAATGAAGGCTGAGTTGGATAAGTTCCGTCGCCGAGTTTTACATGTAAGGCGCATATTATGCAATCCTGAAGTTACTCGTTTTACATTGGTAACCATTCCTGAAAAAATGGGTGTTAACGAAACTGTAAGAGCACATCACGCATTAGCAGAATTCAATCTGCCAGTGAGTGGGTGCGTGATTAATCGTATGACTCCTGATCTCGACCATGAGTTTATTCAAACTCGCAGAATTAACGAGAAATCGAACGTGGAATTACTAAAATCACAATTACCAGACTTACATTTACATGAGGTTGAGTTGAAAGACACTGATATTCATGGTCTTGAATCACTGAGGGAGATGTCTAGCGAGTTACATGGCTCCATTTCTATCGATGACGGTTTGGGGCCATTTTCGGTAGGTTTGGGTCTGGATGTTCACAGAGGAACTTGGTCTGAAGGCGATGATGTTTTACTACACTTACCCGGAATAGTTAGAGAAGACCTTTCTTTACGCAGTGAAGGCGGAACAGTGCTTGTTGGAATAAATGAGAGAGAACACCCAGTACCCTTCAATCGCCCAGCCAAGGCAAGTGAAGTCAATGCTAAACTCGAAAATGAAGTTCTCAGATTAACATTCCCTCCTGAGTAATCTTCCGTTGGGTTCAAACCCAATGCACTTTTGGGCATCAGCATGGCACTCGAGTCACTCTCCAGAGGTATCTTCTCTGCACTCGGTTTGCTCAAGAATAAACGTAAGCTGGATGAAGACGAATTAAAGGAGATGCTTCGCTCTCTTAGAAGGGCATTACAGGAGGCGGATTTCAACGTCAGGCAGACAAAGGAAATCACAGATAAACTTGAGATGAGGATGCGAGAGGATGAGCCAAGACCTGGCGTCAACCTTCAGACCCATGCTATGAATATTCTTTACACTGAATTGGTAAGACTACTAGGCCCATCCCGTGAGGTCAGGCCGCATCAGTCCACCATATTGATGGTCGGATTATACGGTAATGGAAAGACCACCAGTACTGCTAAGTTGGCTGAATGGTACAGAAAGAAGCACGGTGTTCGTGTCGCAGTAATCGAGGCTGACGTACATCGACCAGGTGCATATAATCAACTCTCACAATTATTAGAGGACTCTACGGTTGAAGTATATGGAGAACCAGATAATAAGAGCGCTGTTGACATTGTTAAGAACGGTCTCAAAGCACATGCTGCTGCCGATTTAGTCATTATCGATACAGCGGGCCGTCATAAATTGGATCAAGATCTAGTTGTGGAATTAGAACAGATTTCTGAAATTGCAAATGCAAATGAAAGGTTCCTTGTCATCGATGCCCAAGTCGGCCAATCAGCCGGACCAGTAGCTGCCAATTTCCACGACCTTGCCGGTGTAACTGGTATTGTCATCACTAAACTGGATGGTACCGCAAGAGGCGGTGGAGCATTGTCTGCTGTTGCGACAACAGGCGCACCCGTGATGTATATTGGAACTGGAGAGAAAGTTGGAGACATTGAGAAATTTGAATCGGACAGATTCATTTCAAGATTGTTAGGAATGGGTGACATTAGGGGATTGATTGATCTTGCCCCTGATGATTTGGATGAAGAAGAAGCAATGCGTATCACTCAACGCATGATGTCTGGTCGTTTCACACTCAATGATATGTATTCCCAAATGGAAATGATGTCTAAAGTTGGCACGATTGACAAATTACTTTCTTTCCTTCCATCGGGAATGTTCGGTGGAATGGGCGCCATGGGCAAGAACCAGAAAGAGGCAATGCAAGGTAACTTAGATCGTTATCAAGTTATCATGGACTCTATGACAACTAATGAAAAAGACGAGCCTGCTAAGATTAAGGCTGACCGTATTCGAAGAATTGCCCGTGGTTCTGGAGTTAAAGAGAAAGATGTTCGCGAACTTATTGGCCAATGGAATCGCTCTCGAAAAATGATGAAGGGAATGAGCGGTAACCGTAAGATGAACAAACAGATGAAGCAAATGATGCGTGACTCTGATATGGAAGATTTTGACGGTCTCGGAATGTAATCAATATGTCTTGGCTAGAAGCACCTTTCTTGTAGTCATTTTACCTGACATGAAGCAAGGTCTTTCGCCCACGTAAGGTTCAGTTGCATCACCTAAGAATGAAAGCCCAGTAGTTCGTTCTATAGTTTCTGCATGAGAGTCGGTTCCATCGAATGCCATCTCGTATATTTTCCCATCTTCAACATCATCTAGGCTCGTTAATGGGATGACGACATTATCTGTGTGCGCACTAGCTCGTAAGCGTAATTCATCAGAAATTTCCGATAATACTCTTTTGCATTCAGACACAATGTCGTCCATAGAGAGTGGCTCTTTACCTCCAGTCCTCCTAGCAGCAAATGCAGTGTTGTTTTCCATATCTCTTGGGCCAATATCCAGCCTTAGTGGCACTCCTTTGATTTCCCAATCGAAGTATTTCTGTCCTGCATGGATATCTCTTGAATCAACTTTTACTCGAAGTCCAGATCCCCTTAGCAATCCTGCTATTTCTTCCGCCTTTGCTACTGTATCAACTTCAGAGTTTTTCTTTATCATTGGGCAGATTACAACTTGATGTGGAGCAATTGCAGGGGGCATAATTAGACCATTATCATCGCCATGCATCCCTACAATGGCACCTAGTAAACGTTCAGACATTCCGTAGGTAGTCTGGTGGCAGTGCTGTTGTTGTGCATCGAGGTTTTCATAAGTTACATCGAATGCCTTAGCCCACTGATCTCTATAATGGTGGCATGAAGCCACTTGTAGAGTCCTTCCGTTAGGCATGATTGCATCGATGGCAATAGTATACCAGGCTCCAGGGAATGTATCCCAAACCGGTCTTTTGGCCTTGATTACAGGTAAGCACAAATCGTGCATCAAATTATCTACAATTTCCAAGTCCTGTGCGATTTGTCTGCTTGCACATTCCTCGTCTGCATGCGCCGTGTGAGCCTCGAAGAAGTGTATTTCTCGTACTCTAATGAATGATCGTGTTTGCTTTGTCTCATAACGAAATGTATTGACCATCTGGTACAACTTTAATGGTAGGTCTTTGTGAGACCTTATCCACAATGGGAACATAGTATACATCGCAGTCTCACTAGTAGGTCGCAAGAACATAGGGATGTCTAGTTCATTGTCTCCAGCATGCTTTACCCAGTAGACTTCTTTCTTGAATCCGCCTTCTTCATCTTCGCCGCGTAGATCATCGGGGTCTACTCCTTCTTCTCTCGCCCTTTTCAATCTCGCAACTAGTGCGTTTTCTTTATCGAGTAAATTTTCAGGAATAAGCAGAGGGAAGTTAACTTCCTCATGTCCAGTCCTTTCCATTTCAGCGTGAGTTAATGCGTCAATCAACTTCATGGTTCGCCATCCATATGGCCTCCATACATCCATTCCCTTGATTGGATATCTCTTATCCACAAGTTCTGCGGCCTCGACAATAAATGGGTACCACGAATTGAAATCTTCAACTTTAGATGGTATCCCGCGCTTCGCTTTGCCTTTACCCATAACAAGTACCTCATGTGGGCTGTTCATCAAATTGCCGCTTCACTTGCGTATAAAAGCGACAATTAGCAATAGTAAACTTGCACCCATTGCCACATAATCAGGAATTCCGAATTCTGGATACGGCATAGACCATCCCATTTCATTGGTAATATCGTGAATGCCAGCCCAGTTAATTCTCGTTGCATCACTTGTACAATCTGATCCTGAGCACTGCGAATTAAGGAAACCAAAGGCTCCAAAGACATTCGCAACAGATACTAGAAGTGATGAAATGCTGAATATCATTAGTGATTTACTCTTTTTCTCATCTGAATCTTTAGGAATCCCTGGTAAATCTGGCATTGGCATTGGCATTGGCATTGGTGCTGCTCCTGGAACAACCTCTATCATTGAATCATGTGTTGTCTTTGCAGTAATTACTTCAACTGGTGGTAGCCCATTAGAAAGACTAGGTTTAGTAGGTGTAATAGGTTCAATATTCAGTCCGAATATTCTTTCTGCAAGGCTTGCTAGCACTGGGTCAGAAGCAATTTCTTCCTCGTCGATGTCTCCATCTAAAAGGCGTTTTACTTTGCTATCGTGAGTGGTCACAATCATTGCCTCCTAACACGATGTGGGCAGGTTCTCATTATGAAGCGTTCGCTTCAAGCATTTCCTGCTGCTTCAACCTCAGCCCAGTCCTTCATGAATCCAGCAAGCCCTTTGTCGGTCAGAGGATGGCTCATCAATTGACGGAAGGTTTTGGTTGGCATAGTTACAGTGTGTGCGCCCATTTGCATACAAGCTAGTACGTGAGTAGGATGGCGTATTGAAGCGGCGAGAACCTTAGTATCGACATTATAATTGTCCCAGGTATTCATAATCTCTGCAATCAAAGCCATTCCATCGGCTCCAGTATCATCTATTCGTCCAATAAATGGTGAAACGTATGTCGCACCAGCCTTTGCAGCCATCAATGCTTGAGCAGCAGAGAATACTAGTGTGACATTTGTCTTAATTCCATCATCAGTAAGGATTTTTGTTGCAGCTAAGCCTTCTGGAGTACAAGGAATCTTGATTATCACATTAGGCGGTAATTCTTCTTTCAATGCTCTACCCTGTTCTACCATTCCGGCTGTATCTAATGCGGTTACTTCTGCAGAAATTGGGCCGTCACAAATAGATGCGATTTCGGCAACAACCGTTTTGAAGTCTCTTCCACTTTTCTTAATCAGTGAAGGGTTAGTGGTTACTCCATCCAGTATACCCCAAGAGGCAATCTCACGTATTTCATCAACATCAGCAGTGTCCAAGAAGAACTCCATGAACTGATGTCGCACTAGACGGTGCTTCAAACCTTCCTCGCGATTGCCTTCTTCGCAGCATCGGAAATATGGTGGGATTTCAACTCCATCATTTCCAACATTTCTTCTGAATCTGCAGACTCGCCAAATCTATCTTTGACTCCGATACGCTCCATTGGTATCGGATTTGTTGTGATTAGGTGCTCAGCAACAGCCCCGCCGAGACCACCAATTATAGAATGGTCTTCTGCAGTCACTATCGCTCCGCAACTTTCCGCTAGCTTGTCTATTAGTTCCGTGTCTAGTGGTTTTAGAGTGTGCATGTCAACTACTGTAGCACTGACACCTTGAGATTGCAATGACTCTGCAGCAACCATTGCCTCGTGCACCAATACACCGCAAGCGATTATTGCAACATCAGTTCCTTCTTTAACTACAATACCCTTGCCGATTTTGATCTCACTTTCTCTTCCTTCGTATAGCACTGGAGTTTTGTTTCTAGCGGTGCGCATGTATGATGGGCCACCCAACTCTGGTAATTGCATGGTTAATGCCTTTGTTGAAACATCATCACAGGGATGCATGACAACGACATTTGGTAGAGTACGGTAAATTGCTAAGTCCTCAATAGATTGAGCGCTGGAACCGTCTGTACCGGTGTGTGTTCCTCCGTGTGAACCACATAGATGGACAGCAAGATTAGGCCTTGCTACTCCATTACGCATCTGTTCAAATGCCCTTTCTGTAAATATTGCAAATGTGCTTGCAAATGGAATATACCCGCTGGATGCAAGACCCGCGCCAATTAGCAACATATTCTGTTCACCAATTCCACAAGATACTGTGCGCTCTGGGTGTTCTTTTCTGAAGTGTAGTGATTTTGTTGATTTACCTAAATCTGCCTCTAAGACGACGACCTTCGGATTACCTGCAAGTGCCAATAGTGCCTCTCCATATCCATCTCTTGTTGCTGCCATACGACTCATGCTTCCACCCCTAGTTCACCTAATGCGATTGCTAACTGTTCATCTGATGGTGCCGCCCCATGGAATGCTGGATTATTTTCCATGTACGATACACCCTTTCCTTTCACTGTATTTGCGATTACAACTGCTGGTTTGTCTTTTATTGAGTCCATCCATTCAATTGCTGTAACTATCTCTGACATGTTGTGCCCATCGATAACTTTGACAGCCCAACCGAATGAATTCCACTTTGCAGGTATGTCGAACATCCTCATCTGAGTTTCACAGAAATCATCATTTTGGATACGGTTACAATCTAGGAATAATTTCAGATTGCCCAGTTCATGGTGTGCAGCCGCCATAGCTGCTTCCCAAATACTACCTTCCTGGATCTCACCATCACCGACCATCACATACGCATTTCTGTCTGAACCATCAAGTTTAGCAGCAATGGCACAGCCCATGCCATATGATAGTCCCATTCCAAGACTACCTGCAGAGAAATCAACCCCTGGGCACCATTTCATGTCTACGTGGCCTTGGCAAACGCCACCTTTTACACGATAAGATTCCAAATCAGCATGAGAAATGAATCCCATTTCTGCTAATACCGCATACATACCTGGTGATGCGTGTCCTTTGGATAGAATAAACCGATCACGGTCTTCCCACTTTGGATTATCTGGTTGAACCCTCAACCTGCTACCGTACAGCGCACATAGAATATCAATTTCCGAAAGGGAACCACCTGGGTGTCCTGCTTGAGCACGATGAACCATCTTGCAAATTTCAATACGACATTTACGTGCCATTTCTTCTAGTTCTGAGATATTCATTGCAGCCATCAATGCCCCTTCCGAAACATGGCCTTTGACTATGGCCTTTGATGGTTGTGTTCAGAAACTACGAATTAATCATCTCGGCGTATCTTGAAAATCTTGATTTTAGCGAGTCCAGACAGTGTGAAAACATTCCTCAATCTTTGGGCAGCATCGGATAGAACATACATGAAATCTCCGAATAAGTTTCCTTTCGTCGGTAATGATCTTGCAGTTAGCATAATGAATACTCCAACAAACCACGCATAGAATAGCATAGACCACCCTTCTGTTAGAGTGCCTATTCCACCAAACCAGTCTTCAGGCAGTATTCCTTTGCCGGGCCATTCCTTGTTAGCTACTATGAATATAGCCAATAAAACGCCCATCAATGACTCACCTGCGATAAACCCGGCCCCGATTAAAACTCCTTTATCCTGGACTTCCTTAACAGCCGCTTTAGCCTCCTCAGATGTCTCACCTTCTAATGTATCATCTATTCTTAGCCGTGCACTAGATAAGAGTACATGCGAAATAATTCCTCCTGCCATTATTGGTACTGAAAGGTACAGAGGTAGATATATTCCAATTGCAACACTCATTACAGGCATTGCTAATCTGATTAGGATAATCGCTATTACCCCACCTAGGAGTACCATTGGTAAATTCAAATCTCCACCAAATGCACCTTTGACAATAGCCCCAATAAGTTCTGCCTGTGGAGCCATTAAAGCATCATTAGCACAATCATAAGTCGTGCCTTCTTGTAGTCCTGCATTGATACGTTCGTTGGTCCTTAGGCAAGCGGTTTGTGAAATTTGAAATGCATTGTGTAATATTGACAGAACCGGACCAATAACAATCGCTCCAACAACAACACCGATAATTTCAGCGGTTTGTTGTTTCCATGGCGTAGCGCCAACCATGTGGCCGGTCTTCAAATCCTGCATCACATCACCAGCGATTGCGGCTGAAGTAGCAACAATGGCTGCAATAAACATTGTAGCAATCATCATCTCCCTTTCGCCCATATTCATGATTAAGCCACCAACAATCCATACAAGTCCGATTGTGAAAAGCAATGTTGCAATTGTCATACCTGATACGGGCGAGTTAGATGAACCCACTACTCCAGCGATATATCCTGCCACGGCTGCAAAGAAGAATGAAACCACTGCCAAGAATAGTGCGCCAGCAATTGCCATCGTAATACTGCCAGTTGCATACCAATAGAATAGGAAAATCAATACGACTAAGACACCACAAAACATCATCACTTTATCTAATGGCAAATCCATTTCTGTCCGTAGTACTTTCTTGCTAGTGTCTGTTTTTTTGAAGGACTGTGAAATTCCCTCGATGATGGTTTTGCGCATAGACCAAAGGGTGTATACTCCTCCTACAACCATTGCACCTACACCTACATACCTGATCTGACTATTCCAAACTGCTGTGTAGTGATAAACATCTATTACATTTGCTGGCGATACAGATACAAAACCATTCATCAGTCCATATATTGGAACTAACACTGCAAATCCGACTACTCCACCAAGGAATATGAAAGCAGCAATTCTAATTCCTACGATATAACCTACAGAAAGTAGTGCGAGCGATAAGTCGCTACCGGCATAGAATCTGGTTCCAACTAAACTTCCGACACCTTGTACCTTGGCTTGAGTTGCGGTGAATGCCTTGACCATCCAGCCGTAAGTCGCTCCAATTAGCAATGCATAAATGATTGCCACTAGTCCAGCGCCACCTTTTTCCCCAGCTACTAGAACCTCCTTGCATGCAACTCCTTCCGGATATGGCAATGCTTCTTCAACAATAAATAAGCGCCTCAAGGCGATAGTAAACATGGTACCTAACAATCCTCCGAGTATTGCTATTAGGAAAGTATCAAGCCATTGAATGTCATTCCAAATACCTATTACTAATAATGCAGGAACAGTAAAGATTACTCCAGCAGCCAATGATTCACCAGCACTCGCCATAGTCTGAACAGAGTTATTTTCTAAGATTGTTACATCTTTGAACTTAAATCCGCGTAATATCAGCATACTCATTACTGCTGCTGGAATGGATGCTGAAACGGTCATTCCAACGTAGAGTCCAAGATAAGCGTTAGCAGCTGTCATCACGCCGCCGAGTAGTACACCGATTATGATGACTCGAGTCGTGAGTTCCTTGATGTTACTATCAGCGGGAATCCAAGGCTCATTCTGCCCGCTCATAGGCTCCCCAATAGTATTCGCCTTGTGAAATAATCGGTTATGTCATTTTGGAACACCCACCCGTATAATGATAAAGTATCTTATTTCCCCAAGTATAGAGCGACTTCGCTTTGGTGTTCAGTAATGGATAACTTGTGGCATACTAAAAGTAGTGACGACGTATTATTGGAATTGGATACTCCATTAGGCGGATTATCTTCTTCAGATGCTAATTCCCGTTTAGAAAAATATGGAGAAAATAAATTAGTTGAGCCAGTAAGAACGCATTGGTTCATTCGTTTTTTATCACAGTATCATGACCCAATGAGTTATCTTTTGATTGGCGCAGGTTTACTGGCACTAGCTATGCATCCGGACCAGCCAGGCGATGCCATTTTCATAGCAATTGTACTCACAGCCAATGCTTTCTTTGGTTATTGGCAAGAAAATAAGGCCGAGCAAGAAATGGGAGCTCTCAAACAAATGACAATTTCTAACTGCATCGTATGCAGGGATGGTTTGGAAATGGAAATCAGTACCGTTGAACTAGTTCCTGGAGATATAGTAAAACTTGATGAGGGATTGAATGTACCAGCAGATCTCAGAATCAGTGAATCTTGGCAGTGCAAAGTTGACGAATCTGCATTGACGGGAGAGTCGATGCCGACAAAGACTCACTCCGAACCACTACCACCGGAAACCTTGCTAGCAGACCGCAGAAATATGCTTTACATGGGTACTACAATATCCACTGGCAGGTCAGTAGGTATAGTTACATCAACAGGCATGAGTACTGAGTTAGGTCGCATCGCTAGTGATATTGCCCAAGCCGAGACTCCAAAAACACCCCTAGAACACAAATTAGAATCACTAGGTAAATTCTTAGGATTCATTGCATTGTTCGTCGCTGCATTAATCGTATCTATCGAATTGATAATCACTTATTTCGAGGGTGGCCCCCTCTGGGCCGCTGCAGAAGAACAACTTCTAATCGCAATAGCAATTTTCGTAGCTATTGTACCTGAAGGATTGCCGATAATTCTGGTGACCACATTAGCCATTGGAATGCGCAATATGGCAAGGCACAAAGCCATAATCCGTCGCATGAAAGCAGTTGAGACCTTGGGTTCAACTACCGTTATTTGTACCGATAAAACTGGCACACTAACCAAAAACCAAATGACTGTTCGTCAACTAATGCTTCCGAATCGCACATATGGAATTAGTGGCGAAGGTTTTGAGCCAGTCGGTAACCTAACTACGGATGGCGTAGACCTTTCGAGTGAAGAAATGTCGTTGCTTCAGCAGGACTTAGGATTCCGTCTAGCAGCCACCTGTTTGTCCCTTTGCCACAATTCTCAAATCGCCGAGGTTGATGGTGTTTGGTCTGCCATTGGAGATCCAACCGATAGTGCATGTGCGGTACTAGGTTACAAAATAAATGGGTCTGTTTCTAAGTTTGCGCAGAGACACCCTAGAACTCATGAGTTCTTCTTCGATACTGAAAGAAAGAGGATGTCTGTAATTCACGATTATGAAGGTGAGCAATGGGTATTCTCTAAAGGTGGTGCTGGTGGATACAAGGATTTGGTTAAGTGGAAATCTCTCAATGGAGAGATATTACCTATAGCTGATGGTGATATTGAAAATGCAACTTTAGCCAATAAAAATATGGCTAGTAAAGCAATGCGTGTAATTGCACTTTGTGCACGTAAAGTGGAGGAAGGCGAAGACATCACAGATATGCACTCGATGGAGAAAAATCTCGTGTTCTTAGGAATGGTCGGCATAATCGACCCGCCACGCGCTGAAGTATATGATGCGATTAAAAGATGCCAAAATGCAGGTATTCGGGTCAAGATGATTACTGGCGACCAACACATGACTGCCCAGTCGATCGGAGAGGATTTGAATATCACAAAACCACATATTGATGCAGTTGGCGGCGAACGTTTAGAGAAATTAGATGATTCTGCCATGAGGGATATTGTTGGTAGTACTACAATTTTCAGTAGAGTGACTCCCGAACAAAAAATGCGTATTGTTACCGCATTACAAGATGAAGGTGAAGTGGTCGCAATGACAGGCGATGGTGTCAATGATGCACCCGCCTTGTCTAGGGCTAACATTGGTATATCCATGGGTATTTCTGGCACAGACGTCGCCAAGGACGCCTCTGACATGGTATTACAAGATGATAATTTTGCGAACATAGTTAATGCAGTCGAAGAAGGGCGCAAAATCTATGCTAATATTCGCAATTTCGTGAGATATCAAGTTTCGACAAATGTTGCTGCGGTTGTTTTACTACTATTGGCGAATATTGTATTCCAATGGCCTTTGCCGCTCACCGCCACTCAAATTTTAGTAATCAACATACTGATGGATGGACCTCCTGCCGTTGCCCTGGGTGTCGAAAGAATGCACTCAAACGTGATGGACAGGCCCCCGCGCCCAGTCACTGAGGCATTGCCAAATGTGATGGATCTATTACTCATATTCTACCTTGGGGCTGTGATGGTCACAGGAACATTGATTGTATACTATGTGGCATTGAGTAATGGTAGTGAAGAATACGCTAGAACAATGTGTTTCAGCGTATTTATTATCTTCCAACTATTCAATGTGATGAATTGTAGAAGTGGAGAGGATAGTGTATTCAAACTAGGACTATTCTCAAACCGAGCGATTTATCTAGCTATATTCTTCTCTATGAGTTTGCTCATATTAGCCGTCCAGGGCGCTGAACTTACAATTCCTTTGACTTCATTCGAGTTAGGCGAATTACTCTCTACAACACCCCTTGAACGCGCTGATTGGTTTGTTGTAATTGTTGTAGCTAGTTCCGTATTCATGGTTGAAGAATTCCGTAAATTATTGAACTCCGCTGGTGTATTCCGTGTTGGGACCAGTCGCCGCAATTAAGGGTTGGATTCAATAATAACCGTCCCTGCGCCATATCATGGCTGCTGGTGAGTTCTCCGGTTGGAGAGAAAAGCTCTCAACATCCCTACTTGCTGAACAATGGCCCGATGAATTACAAAGCATAGTTACCAAACTTGCAAACGGAGTTTCATTAAACCGTGAAGATGGGCACATATTGTTCAATTCAAAAAATTTAGATTCGATAGGAAGCATTGCAAACATCATCAAGTACTCTCGTTTTGAAGATAGAGCTTTTTTCAATGTCAACGTTCACATAAATCAGACCAATATTTGCACTCTAGCGTGTAAGTTTTGTGCATTCCGCCGTGGCCGTAGGGCCCCAGACGCATATCAACTAGATGTTGACGAATACATAGAGGATTTAAGACAATATTCAGATCATGTGGATGAAGTACACTCTGTAGGCGGGTTGCACCCCGAATGGGATGTTGAACATTACATGAAATTGTTTTCATCAGTGAAGAAAGAATTTCCAGACATACACATCAAAGCACTTACTGCTGTTGAAATCAAACACCTAGCCAACTTATCTGGCCTATCGATTAAAGATACTTTGAGTTCATTACACGACTCAGGATTAGACTCTTTGCCAGGCGGAGGTGCTGAAATTTTAGATGATGAAGTACGCCGAATAATATGTAATGGTAAAGAGTCGTCACAAGAGTATCTTGATATTCATAGAACAGCCCATGAATTAGGCATTCCAACAAATTGTACAATGCTATTTGGTACAGTTGAATCCATTGACCAAAGATTAACTCACCTTCTAAGGCTCAGGGAGTTACAATCAGAATCAAATGGATTCCAATGTTTCGTGCCCTACCCGTACTTACCGGATGATTCTCGCCTGCCGCAGGCTCAATTGGCCACAGGTACAGAAGTACTGCGAATGATAGCAATATCGCGCATCATGTTAGATAATATCCCTCATATCAAAGCCTACAGAATGAATATCGGCGACGAGATTGCTGAATTGGCTCTTAGGTTTGGAGCAGATGATATCGACGGCACTGTCCAAAAAGAATCGATTATGCATTTGGCCGGTTCTAAAGCACCATTAGACCACGACAAGGCTCAGTTAGCAAAACTGGTGATTGATGCAGGCGCAAGGCCTATCCGTAGAAATACAGTTTATTCATCTTTTGAAGAATACATAATACCAAAAGTAACCAAAACACGAAATCTCCGTATGGCGGCTGGTGATTGATGTGTGGAATCGAACTATAGGTCGGGTTGCATTCATCAATTGCGACCCATTATTTCATGGATTAGATGAATCCTGGAATGTTCTACCCGCACCACCTTCTTGGTTAACTGGACATTTGTTACGTAAGGACTGTATTATTGCGCCAATACCTGCGGCAGATTATGCCAAAAATTCCGATGAGTTAGTTCTAATTCCAGATCTTGCTATATCTAGCAAGGGAGAAGTCGGAAGTGTCCTCTTATTTGGTTCGGTAAATGTAGAGGATATGAAATCAATCGCATTGCCCTCTGATTCTGCAACTTCAGTTGCTCTATTGAGACATTTAATCAAGTTACGAGGCTTAAACCCCGAATTTATTGAAATGGGACCTGATTTAGAGGGCATGCTGGATAAATGCGATGGATGCTTACTAATTGGAGATAGAGCCCTTGAGGAGTCTTCAGATAATCCAAAACTAGTGAAAATGGATCTAGGTTCTGAATGGAGGAAAGTTAGTGGCCACCCGATGGTATTCGGTGTTTTTGCAGCAAGGAAGGACTCTGACGTAATATTAGTTAAGTCCGCTCATGCTGCACTTATGGAGCGACTTGTGAAATTTGAAAACGACAGTATGACTCGCAGCGAAGTCATTCGGGCTAGCAGCATCAAATCGTCTCAGAGCGTAGAAAGACTAGAGACCTATTTTGGTGAAGTAATCAATAGAATTGACCCTGAAGACATGGGGGGATTGAAAGCATTCCTAAATGAGGCCTGTGGGATGATTAAGGTCCCATCTATGGCTTGGTAATCATTCATCAGATAGGAAATCAGACACGAGATCACCTTGCATCTTTTCCTCATCTATGTTATTATCATCAGAAGTTGACTTTTTCTTTCTTCTGACTGGTTTGCGTTTCTTCTTTTTCTCTTGTTTATCCTGCTCTTCAACTACATCAACTGTAGTCTCTTCAACAGTTTCAACTACAGTCTCAATAATATCATCATCAGTTTCCACTACCGAGATATCTAATTCGTGTTCATTCTTACGGACCTTACGAGTTTTAATTGCTTTTTCAACAGGCACTGCTACCCTTTTCTTAGTGATTACTGTTTTATTTTCATCTTTAGAAGCCAATTTCTTTCTTTTGGTTTTCATAACAGGGCCATCTCTATTCAAATCCATATCTGTTGAGACTTGTCTTTTCTTGGCGAGAACCGGAGTTTCTGCAGAGGTGCTGTACATACTACGCTTCTTTGAAGGTGGTGTCCGTTTCGGCGGAGTTCTATCGGCGGTAGGTTGTTTACTTCCCAAATCATCACTTTCAACATTCAAATCCGCAGCGATTTCACTTTCATCCACTTCATCTTCTAAGTCGAATTCAATCGCATTTTCTCGGCGTATGAACAGTAGAGCGCACATGGATAGTACTCCGAAGTATAGTAAGAAAGCAACCGGGTGAATGGCCCAAGATACTATGTTTTCCAAAATAGTAGGTTCTACCTCGACGTACTTTTCCAGAGTAACTCCACCTGTAGAATCACCGTTATTCCACCATAATGGAATATTTTGTGAAATGGCTCCGTCTCCAGTATATGTTACTGCAATTGGATGTGCGGGAGCTAGCCATGCTATTGACCCGTCCGTAGGCATGGGCTGTTCAAGTAATGAGATATCAACAGGTAGTGAAATAGTACTCGAATAGCTGAAGGTTGTAATTATAGATAGAGTGATTTGTGTTGTGGAATCTCCTTTTCTAATCATTTCCAAACCGGAAACAACAATACAATCGATTGTTGCATCGCCAAGTTCACCATTAGATAGGTAAATTGACTCTCTCCATTGTTCAATTATATCGTTTTGGTCAATGTTGGCACACATCGCGCTAGCGAATAATTCTGCCTCATTTGCACTTATTTTTTGGTCGGCTGCTAATGCACTACGGCTCAAATTACGGATGTGGCTGGAATGTTCAGTTGGTAATGTTATACTGTCCGAAATAGTAAAACTATCAGCCACATCTATCGTGATACTCCTGATTTTTGAAAGTTCGGGATATCTGGAGCAAGGTGTCCCGATAGGTGCGTCGCAACCAATATCATCATCCCATTGGTCAATTATGCCATCGCCGTCATCATCATTATCGAGGTTGTCTGGGACTGAATCTCCGTCTAAGTCAGCACCTGGTTCATTGAAGCCATCGGGAATTGATTCCCTTAGATAAACGGCTAATTGCCCCGTACCTGCCGCCACATACAATGCCTGTAGTCTACCAAAGTCGTCATCGATAAAGGCTATGTCCTTTATTTCATGGAAAAAATTAGTTCTTTTAATTTCACTGAAACTTTGATAATCATAGGTTAATAGCCCTTTGAATACATCTGAATCACAAGAGATGTGCATTCGAGTACCAATCTCTGAAAACAGTATTTGTTGTGCGCCATTTACTTGAATCAAATGGTTTTCAGATCCAGATAATGTTCTTGACATCAAACTACCATCCCGGCCCAACAAGACAATATCTTGTCCGTCAGGGCTGAACTTACAATCGATGAGTTCTTCGCCATAATCTCGTGCAACTCCTTGTAAATATCCACTAGAGTTCCACATGGCATAACGACCTGATTCATCACCTGTAACAATATATTCTCCATCATACCTGAAGTCAATACAAGTGATATCCACATTATGAACTCCATAAAGGGTGTCTTTTACCGACAAATCCGATGTGCGGTAGAACTCCACATCGCCTTCTGGCCCAGGCGCTGCAATATATTGACCATCAGGGCTCCAAGCAATGTCAACTGCTCTATCATCTGCTAGAGCGTTTTGGTCCAACACTGTCAAGGATGAGATTTCAATCAACTTTAGTGACTCCCTAACTTGGACGCTGGAGCCTTTGTTTATTGCTAGCAATTCACCATTTGGTGAAAACTCCATTGCAGATACTCTTCCAAATGGGAAACTAGTAATTTTATCCAATGTTTCAGCATCGAATAACACAACTTCACCACCATGCACAGAGGCCAAAATCGTATTGTTGGTATTAATTGCAACCATATCTCCTTCGTCTACATCATAAGATGACCATGTTGAATCCATGTATGTTAATCCAGTGGGCACTGCTGATGACATTGGCATAAACAGCACAATAATTACCATCGCGATTAGGGTACTTCTATTTCTCAAAAAACCCCTCCACAATTCTTGTTAGAACCATTAACCTTGAAAGCATAACGGAGGATATAACGATATTATGGCCTTTTATTCACAATTATTACTTGCGAGGTCAGATACCACTATTCAAAAACCCCGTTCATTTAGCATCATCATGGACGGTAGTGTATCAGTGGATGATGCTATTGCCCTCAATGTTGGCGGCATGACTTGTGAATCATGCGAAACAATAGTTCACGAAGCATTGATTTCTATTGAAGGGGTCAAATCAGCAATCGTGTCTCACGAAGAATCTTCTGCAATCGTTTATTCAGATGGAATAACCAGAGACACTTTATCGATTGCAATCAGAGACACAGGATATTCTGTTGATGGTTTGGTGACCGGTTTCAGTTGGAGTGACATGAGTGTTTGGAAACAATCCGCTCACAACACCAAGTGGTGCCTTATTGGATGCTCAATAGGCGACTTCGGGACTATTGCTGCATTCCAATTTATATTCACCGATTCGGGATGGAGCACTATGAATATAATGATCCTAGCAGTTATCAATGGCTTATTGACATCTATAGCACTGGAAACAATCATTTTGGCCAAACAAATGGGCTTTTCCGAGGGATTGAAAGTTGCAATCGGGATGTCCTTCATTTCTATGGTCGCAATGGAATCATCGATGAATGTCACAGATTATTTGATGACCGGCGGAGCTATGTTGACATGGTGGGCAGTTCCTATCATGCTATTTGTTGGTTTTATTACTCCTTGGCCATACAATTACTGGAGGCTAAAGAAATACGGCAAAGCATGCCATTGAGGCGATATTATGGAAACAAAATTACCAAAAGATGAACAAGGCAACCTGATTGTTAGAATAGGTCATTCCCCTGACCCGGATGATGCATTTATGTTTCATGCAATGACGACCAACGCCTTCCCTACGCCAGGATATAATTTCGTCCATGAATTACAAGATATTGAAACACTAAACCACAGGGCAATGCGTAAGGAATTGGAAGTATCTGCTGTAAGTATACACGCATTTCCAGATATCGCCAAGGATTATGCCTTGATGAACTGTGGTGCATCTATGGGTGAAGGGTATGGTCCAATGATTGTTGCTAAACAAGGAGTCTCGCTAGAAGATGCAAAATCGAGACCAATTGCCATTCCTGGTTTCAAGACAAGTGCATATATGGGGATTAGATTATGCTGGGGCGATTTACAATACGAAGTAGTACCTTTTGATGAGATTATCCCGAGAATTCTTGATGGCACATATTCATCTGGCTTGATTATTCATGAAGGACAGCTGACATACGTTGATCATGATCTGAACGTTCTAGTCGATTTAGGGGTTTGGTGGAATGATAAAACCGGCGGATTACCTATGCCGCTTGGTGGGAATGTAGTCAGGCGCGATTTAGGGCAGAAAATAATGGAAGATGTCACACTGTACACGAAGATGAGTATAGAGCATTCAATTAAAAACCCAGATATTGCATTAGAGTTTGCAAAGAAATGGGGGCGTGGTATCGATGACGAAACCAATAGAGAGTTCGTTACCATGTACGTTAATGATAGGACTATTGATTACAAACCAGAGGGCAGAGAATCGATTAGACTATTTTTGAAAGAAGGCCAGAGAATCGGTTTGATAGATGGGGAGTTCGATGTAGATGGCCTCAAATTTATTGGCTCCCCTGAAGAATGAACTCTAGTTCAAATATTCATGATAGTCGTATTGACTGCTAAGTTTGTATGTTGACGGCTGGGTGCGGGTTTTACGTACACCACATTGAAAGACTACAGGCTCCACCCCCCAACTGAGCACTATGCCACACGACCATATCCAACTCGCTCAAACGCCTAATGGTGAACTAGGTCCGCGCTGCAAAACCTGCGGGGATAGGCTTACTTTCGGAGAAGCGATGATTATCGACCAGAATTATTTCTGCTGGGAACATTATGTTTCTATTACAGGAGCAGACACTGCAACTGTGGAAATTAAGCGCGAAACACGTTTTTGGAAAGAGTGAAGATTCAAGGAGCCCCACCAATCACCTCTGCTTGAGGTGGCATCATTTCAGGTTGGGCTAGATTCGCACATCGGTTTACTCAGTACTATCGTACAGCCGATTTTTGGACACCACCTCGTCTACGGACAAGAGAATGGATGTTCATCCCATTTGGTGGCGGAACACCACTTAGACACAAGGCGTTTTCTGACATGAATAGCGTCCGCAATTTCTTGTGCGAGAGGCCTCAGCATTCGTGTTTTTACTCAACTGCATATTGGAAAAGACCTCATGAATTGAAAATGGCAGACAAGGACTGGCTGGGTGCAGATCTTATCTTCGATTTAGATGGGGACCATTTACCAGGAGTTACTGACAAGGACTTCCCTGGGATGATAAAAGTCATCCAAGAACAGGCATGGTCCCTTTGGAATGATTTTCTAGAGCCCGATTTTGGATTCGACAAGGAATACTTGCAAGTTACATTTTCAGGCCACAGGGGTTTCCATTTACACTACAGGGACCCATCATATCTCCACCTGGGCTCTGAAGCTCGAAGAGAGTTGGTAAGCCACATTAGAGGAGAAGGAGTGGAAGTTAGCGACCTATTGGATCGTTCTAGACATCCAGAAGCCACCGGTTGGGCTAAGCGTGTTGGTCATGGAATCGAGTCTGTAGTCGAAAAATTAGATATGATTCATTCAGGCGATACTGCCACTCTCAGAACATTGACTTCTGCATTAAAAGAAATGATGGATAGAGAAGGAATGAAGGGTTTGAGGGGTAAATCTAGCGTTGAAAAATTATCAGAACTCATGCAATCTCCCAGCCGTAGAGAGCGTGTGTTGGATGGCAGGATTGCGGCCCTGAATAATCATGCAGTGCTGTTTCAAAATCTAATACGTGCAGATACTAGCGTAGTTTTAGGTAATGCGGGAGAAACCGATGAAGTTGTAACTATCGATACACGCAGGCAGATAAGATGGCCGGGTTCATTACACGGTAAGACAGGTATGCGTGTAACCGAATTCCCATTAGATCGCCTAGATCCAGATGGTTCGAATCCGTTTAATTGTTTAAGCGAAGGAATTGCATTGTCTCGACAAGAAAAAGTAAGGGTTGAAATGACGGTTGATGATGCCATCGCACAGTTTGACAATACTGTAATTGATGCCTCTATTGGAGACATATTTGAAATCCATGAAGCCGGCGCTACATTCCTAATTTTGAAAGGTTGGGCCCGTTTGTCTAATTAGTGTTGATACCATACGAAGTATGGTGCTTTCAATGGGAATGTTCAAGGGCAGATTACTGCCCACGAGGGATGAGGTGCATACGATGGGACTGGGCAAGAAGAAAAAGAAAGGCGAAAATTTGCCACCTCCGCCGGGATTACCATCTATGCCAATGCCGCCACCTCCGGGCATGCCAATGCCTCCAGCACCTGGCCTTCCAATGCCACCTGGGCCGGGAATGCCATTGCCACCAATGCCTGCACCACCAATGCCTGCACCGGCAATGCCTGCAATTCCACCAATAGCACCTTCATCACCTACCGCTCCTCCACCAGTTGTAACTCCTGCATCTAGCCCTACACCTATTGCCGCACCTCCTGTTGTGGCGCCGCTACCTGCAATCGAAGCACTACCACCTAGCGCTCCTCTTACCCCAATTGCTGTAGAAGAGCCAGAATCTAAATCATATTCTGGATTGTATGCGAAGAAAAGTGGAAAACCCCTCCAACAAGTCTATGGACACATAGAACGATTAAGTCAGGGTGAGATAGGTAGTCTTCTAGACAGATACTCTGATCGCTTCGGACATGAACTCGATAGAGACATCATCGTTATGCGTAAGGATGAACGTGATGATAAAATCGCTGAAATACGAGACTCCCCTACAGTTCAGTTACTCAATGAAGAAGTGGAAGAGGAAGGTCACCTTGATGCTGATACCTTGGTTGAATTAAACACTCAACTTAAAACGGTAGAAGATGAATTAAGAAGAATCAAGCCAGAATACCAATCAGCCAAAAAAGATGGTGACCGAGAACTACTACGTGAATTGCGTCCTTCTTTGGAAGCACTAATGTCTGAAAGGAAATTATTGATAGCGGTAATTTCGGGAGAGGCAGAATTGGATGAATTAATTCAAGCAGATTCTGACGAAGACGATGTAGAGTATGAAGCCGAAGTCGACGAGGAAGAATC
>TARA_B110000444_G_scaffold261556_1_pt1 | contig 35238 bp, 25 predicted proteins | sample TARA_B110000444 | Tara Oceans TARA_B110000444 (sample SAMEA4398370) | marine metagenome | biome: Polar Biome; feature: [SRF] surface water layer (ENVO:00010504); material: water (ENVO:00002006), including particulate matter (ENVO:01000060) such as... | depth 5 m | reverse complement strand
GGTCCAAGCAGAGGCGGTCCACCCGGCGGTCCTTCTGGCGGTCCTAAGAGAAGTGGCCCACCCGGCGGTGGGAGTAAAGGCGGTCCTCCTCGAAGCGGTCCATCTGGTGGTCCTAAGAGAAGTGGTCCACCTGGCGGAGGCCCTAAGAAAGGTGGTCCTCCGAAGGGTCCCAAAAGAGGTCCACCTCGCTGATTGTGAGTGATCTGATGACCAATAGAGATTTACCAGATTTTGGTTCTATCAAATTTAATGGTCAATTACGTCCTTCACAAGTTGCAGCAGTTTCAGTAATTTCTCCTCAACTTGAAGAAGATGGAAAGCACCTGCACATAGTTGCTCCACCTGGTTCAGGAAAAACAGTACTTGGATTGTATGTTTGGTCCGATTTGGTTAGATTGCCGACACTGGTTCTATCTCCAAACTCAGCAATACAGGCTCAATGGGCTGCAAGAACCGATTTATTTGATTTAGATGGTAAAGATGAATTTATTAGCACTGACCCGAAAAAACCAGGATTGCTTACTTCTCTAACATACCAATCAATCACTATGCCAAAACGTGGCGGTGAACAATTAGATGAGGTGGCTATTGAGTTATGGAGTGAATCATTAATAATTAATGATGAGGCGGATGATGAAGATTCTGCTATAGCTTGGATTCAAGACCTTGAAACCAAGAATATCAACTATTATAAGGAACGATTATCGGTCTATAGAAAGAAAGTCAGAGACGATTTCTCGAAACATGGTAATGCACTATGGACATTAAATGAATCGTCAAGAAAAACACTCGAGAAACTCAAAGAAATTGGTATTGGAATGATAATTTTAGACGAATGCCATCATTTACTTCATCATTGGGGTAGGGTACTAACAGAGGTAAGAGAGTTTTTCGATGACCCTATTGTCTTAGGTCTAACTGCGACTCCTCCCGATTTTCAACATTATGAGGAAGAGGATGCCAAAAGATATCAAGAGTTTTTTGGCGACATTGATTATGAAGTTCCGGTTCCTGCTCTGGTAAGAGATTCTAATCTAGCACCTTACCAAGATTTGGCATTCTTTGTACGCCCTTCACAAAAAGAGTTGAGTTATGTTGCGCAAGTGGATGATGAATTCCAAGAGATACTCGATGATTTGCATAAAGAACAAAACCACGATAATGCTACACTGCCAATTGATAAGTGGGTATTAGAAGCCTTAGAAGAGAGAAGGTCCCCTGGCGGTAAGAAGGAAGACTGGGAATCATTTGACAAGAGGAACTCAGCATTTGCTGATGCGGCTAGAGCTTTTTTGATAAACACAATTGGAGATTTACCGTCAGGAGTTCCTCATCCACAAAAGCATATTTTAGATAATTACCAAAATAAGTTGGCGATATTAAGGCCCGTATTAGATCGCTATGTTAGACATGGTTTACGAAGAAGTAAGAGCGAACTCGACCATGAAAAGGCAGAGTTAGTAACTCAAAGGTTACGAATGTTAGGTACACAAATAACAGAAACAGGTATTCGACCTTGTGCATCACCAGTCGGAAGAATTATGGCCTATGCTTCATCGAAAACCAATGCTATTTCTACTATATTAAGTTCTGAGATGCAAGCATTAGGTGGAGATATTCGAGCAGTAATAATAACAGATTTTGAGAAAACCTCTGCTACAACTTTGGTTGAAGGTGTGATGGATGATGAAGCTGGAGGAGCAGTTGCTGCATTTAGACAAGCAGTACGATGTGATAATGTGGAATTACTAAATCCAATATTGATGACTGGTAGTACAGTACTTGTCGATGACGATTTAGCAGATGAATTTTTGAATGCGGCAAACGATTGGATTAAACAAAGAAATCTAAAAATTACCTTGAGTGATGAATTGAGAAATGGCTATCATGAGATAATTGGTAAGGGTAAAGATTGGATTCCTAGGCATTATTCGCTAATGATAACCGAGTTTTTCCAATCAGGTATTACAAAGTGTCTAATTGGAACAAGAGGATTACTCGGAGAAGGATGGGATGCCTCAAGAATTAATGTATTGATAGACCTGACTACTGTGACAACAAGTATGAGTATCAACCAACTTAGAGGTCGTTCGATTAGACTGGATAAACTATGGCCAGAGAAAGTTGCAAATAATTGGGATATTATTTGCCTTGCAGAAGAGTTTACCAATGGATTCTCAGATTATGAGCGCTTCAAGAAGAAGCATAAGCAGTTGTATGGCGTATGTGATGATGGTGCAATTGAGAAAGGTGTCGGACATGTACACGCTGCCTTTACTGAAGCTGAACCAGAAGGTGTTAGTGAAGGTATGTCAGTTTTCAATGAAGATATGTTAAGACGCAGTCGCAATAGAAACCACATAAGAGGGCTCTGGGGAATTGGTCAACCATTCAATGCAAAACCAACTTCAGCAATTGAAGCAAAATTAAGTATTGGTTCTGGTGGAGGTTTTTCGTTTGGTAGAGATAAAACACCGTGGACTGATGAATCATTAACCCAAGCGATTTCACTTTCCATCGTTAACAGTTTAATTCATCTAGGGATGATATCAAGAAATTGTCGTGCTGATGGAGGTGACCGAGGAGGAGGATGGGTCCGTTTACACCTTCAGAATGCTACAGAAGAGGAGAGTGCATTATTCAGTGCTTGTTTAGAAGAAATTTTAGGACCAATGGAAAAACCAAGGTACGTAATTTCTAGATCATCTAAGTTCATTACTGATACGTGGCTGACTAAAATTATGCCAGAAGTAATTGCTAAATTCTTCAGGCCAGTACAAGATAGATTGGTTATGTATCACACAGTGCCAAAGGTATTGGCAGCATCACTTGAAAAAGCGGAAGTTTTCCAACGCTACTGGAATGAGTTTGTTAGCCCATCTGAATTATTTTATGCGAGAAGTAAGGAAGGAAAGATTAGAGTTGACATCCTCAAATCCTCAACAATGGCACCTCAAAATTCGTTACACAGGAAAGAAATTTTCCTATGAGCAGGATTTACACATTATACTCTTGCCACTTTCACAATCAGAACAATACCTACCGCGACACTGGAAACAACGGAAATCAAATGCAGAAACAGGTTTAGAACAGTTAGGGTCTGCACAAACTTCTTCAGATTCCGTTTCATTTTTTGTAACTCCCTTTGAGACATCATCCCAAAAGTTAGAGTCTAATTGCTTGGTTTTATTTTTACGAGTTGAACCAACTTGTGAGGTCTGTGCAGTATTTTGCATATCCAAACCCAATGTTGCCATGACAAACTGATTTTGGAAGAATGGCCTAGCTGCTTTTTCTCCAACATTGAACAAAGTTGAATATGTCTTTATTGCATCCTCAACGGTAGTTACAGTTACTCCACTGGAGTTTATTTTAGCAATAATCGATTTGTAGTGATAATTCCTATAGTCAATGACAGGACGACTGTAAGATCTATTCATGCTGTTTTTTGGCAATTGATTGACCGGCGTAATTTGCATGATTCCGTTGACTACAAGTATTTGTGCCAAAAATCCAAAACCGAAAAAAGATGCTAAAACAAGCCATCCTCCGGAGTGTTCAGTGCCGCGAGATGCCATAAAGACTAATCCTGCAAATATGACACCCAGTACGATAGTAGAAAAGTAATTTTTTTCAGCCATATTATCACGAAAATGTGGCTAGGCGCTGTCCCCGAGCGCCGTTGCCGATTGTTTCTATGGTCTCGCGTAGCGAAATGTCACAGTCCTAAGACTCCATTGGGGACAGATGATATTGATAGTAGAGAGTCTATAAATTATCAGTCTCGAACAACCATTCTTGTGCTTGGTTCACTGTTTCCTGAGAGTTCCTCATACTTGGAAAAATCAATTTGGACGCCAAGTTTAGTTAGTAATATTAAATGTGATTTTGAATAGGTAGATTTGATTTCATTATTACTAATAATTGAGATAAATTTTGGCTCATTATGCCAATTGCCATCTTCCCCCATTATACCGGATATTCTAACCCAATAATGCTCTCTTTGTTTTAGGTTCTCTGATAATTTTTCCATACCTAAATCGTTTAGAATTTTTACTACTTTTGCCCTAGTGATAGATTCAGGGCAGATGAATAGAATTCTTTCACCATCTGAAAAAATAGCGCAATAGGCTAAATTTTCCATCTCGATTAAACCATTTAATCTTTCAAAGCATTCAGTACCCGTGCCCCATGAGTAAGGAGTCCAAAAGATTAGCGCACTTCTATCCTTGGTGCCAGGTAAGTGATTGCTAACTTCTATCATATAGGTATGTTTTTGGTTTTCTTCATTTTCTTCTTTGATGTATTTTTCAACTTGCTTTTTTTCTTTATTTTCTTGTGTCTTTGCGAACTTTGGAATTTCTACATCTGTATAGTAACTTGGAACTTCATTTATCCATGATTCAATATTATTCTCAAGCACCTCGAGGCTAATTCTATGGCATAATAGTCCGGTTTTTCCGTGAATACTACCAGGTAAGCGGATAATCCTACGAGTATCAGCAGTGATTCTTGGGTCTACTTTGAAACCTGCCAGCAAGACCTGATGAAGTAATTTTTTGCGTTCCTCTTTTACTGCATTCTCTCTCTCTTTTGGATTTTCAATAGAAAATAAAGTTCTATCTTGGTCATTATAGAATAAGTGAAAACCTTTGCTACCGGAAAAAGAGATTGATATTAACTCATAATCATAGTTTTCTTCAATCCACTTATGTAGTTTTAGTGTTGTGATTCTTGCCTGTTCTAAGTTTTCTAACGATAATGGCGAATAATCAATGTCAAATACAATCAAGTGATTGAGTAATATTGGATGTGGACTAGTTTCATCACTTAGCCTTGGTAAATCGATTGGATTTAACCAGGAAGATGTAGAAAAATAGATGTCGGTGGGATTATCTTGAAAGATGGCTTTTCTAAATGTCTCAGTTGAACTGACTCTTCGTTTGGATTTTCTCCATCTGCCATCAGAACATCGCCAGCGAAATTCATTCTGACTGGGTTTAGTAAGCCATGATATGTCAACTTCATGATTTTGATAATACTGATGAAAATCAAAATCTTCCATTATACAATCTCACCTTAGACCTGCTTTCTTAAGAGATTCAAGTAAAACCGCTCCAAGTTCTGATGGGTCTCTAGCACAAGCAATTCCAGCAGCCTCAAAAGCTGCAAACTTTTCTTCAGCAGTTCCTTTACCACCAGAGATTATCGCTCCAGCGTGACCCATTCTTTTACCCGGAGGAGCAGTAGCACCAGCAACAAATCCAACAATCGGCTTTGTGACATTTTCGGCAGCCCAAGCGGCCGCCTCTTGCTCTGCATTTCCACCGATTTCTCCGATCATAACTATTGCTTCAGTTTGCTCATCTGCTTCAAAGGCCGCTAAACATTCGATAAAACCAGTTCCATTGACCGGGTCTCCACCAATTCCAATACATGTGGATTGACCTTCATCAATACTCATAGTTTGGGCAACTGCCTCATAGGTTAATGTTCCAGATTTGGAAACAATTCCAATTCTTCCCTTTGCATGAATATGTCCTGGCATAATTCCAATCTTCGCACCTCCAGTTTCACCTGGCGTGATTATTCCTGGACAATTTGGACCAATTAGACGAATTCCAGGTCTATTGTAGACATAAGAAACTGCTTTTACCATATCTAGTGTTGGTATTCCTTCTGTAATACAAACTATAACACCTTCTCCTTTTACAGCATCAAATGCTTCAGCCGCTTCCATAATTGCTTCTCCAGCAAATGGTGGGGGTACATAGATTACAGTAGCATCAGCATCAGTAGCAGCAATTGCTTCTCTCATCGAGTCCCAAACAGGAAATTCTTTACCCTGAAGTTCAACGCTTTGTCCGCCTTTTCCAGGTGTACATCCGCCAACAATATTAGTTCCATATTCCACCATTTTATCAGCATGGAAGTGACCTTGCTTTCCAGTTATTCCTTGAACTAACACCTTTGCGTCTTCTTCAATCCAAATAGCCATCAAGCCTCACCTCCAATTAAAGAGACAATTTTTTGAGCACCTTCTGCCAGATCATCCACTGAATGTATGTTTAAGGTTGAAGAAGCAAGAATTGCTTTACCTTCGTCGACATTTGTACCTGCAAGTCTAACCACGAGTGGTACTTCTAGCGACAAAGCCTCAGTAGCAGCAATAACTCCTCTTGCGATAATATCACATCTCATTATACCGCCAAATATATTGACTAAAATCCCCTTTACATTGGGGTCTTCGAGTATTATAGAAAAAGCAGTTTTAACTTGCTCTTCATTTGCTCCACCACCAACATCAAGGAAGTTAGCAGGTTCTCCACCATATAGTTTGATAACGTCCATCGTAGCCATTGCCAAACCTGCTCCGTTGACCAAGCAACCAATATTTCCATCTAACTTGACATATGATAAACCAGTTTCTTTAGCTCTAATTTCAACATCCTCTTCTTCTGATAAGTCACGTAGGTTATCCCAATTCTTATGTCTAAATTCTGCATTCTCATCAAAGGAGACCTTGGCATCCAAAGCGATTATTTCATTATCAGTATTTTTGACTAGAGGATTTATCTCAACCATTGCACAATCATTGCTAACAAACATGTCATACATGCTTCCAAGCATCTTGAAAAAGGATTTCAGCGCAGTACCAGAAAGACCTAGAGCCATTCCTAAGTCTCTTTTCTGGAAGCCTAGAAGTCCCGAATTTGGGTCTACAGTTATTTTATGTATTAATTCAGGAGTATTGTGAGCGACATCTTCAATATCCATTCCACCTTCTGTGGATGCCATAATCAAAACCGCTTTGTTATCTCTATCTACTAGTAGTGCTAAGTAGTATTCATGTTCAATTTCACAACCTGATTCGATGTACAAGTTACTGACGATTTTACCTTCATCGCCTGTCTGAATTGTCACCAAAAGGTTTCCTAGAATATGAGATGAATATTGTTCTACTTCATCTTTAGAGAAAGCGATTTTAACTCCTCCATCCATCACATGTTCTTTGCTATCTGGGTGGTATAGAGTACCTTTACCTCTTCCTCCAGCATGTATTTGTGATTTAACCGCAACTACCTTGGAACCTAATTTATCATATGCTGCTAGGGCCTGCTCTACAGAAGTACAGTGCACTCCTTCTAGAACGGGAACTCCATTTGCTTTTAGAAGCGCTTTACCTTGATATTCGTGGATGTTCATCTCTCTCTCCAATTGACTCCACATAAAGACCGTCTTTGAATACTTTGATTCAAGAAATAAACAATTTTTTGATTAAATAAAATTTAAATCGACCTCAATCACTAAACGCCGAGTTAGAAAGCACACATTATGGATTCAAATGTATTATGGTTTTTTGCCTTGGGGATTTGGTCTGTAGTCATCGTATTTTTGATAAAGCCTCTTCATACTTTTATGGTTTCTAGAGGTAGTGAAAATATGGTTGCGGTTTACTATAATCGTAAGATTGCACATATGCTTGCAGGTGGAGTGCCAATCATTCTCACTCCGATAGTATTTGACGACCCTATTTGGCCTTTAATCGGCGGACTGATTGGATTTGTTGCTCTAATGAGTACTCATTTACTAGACCGAAGATTATGGTGGATGCAGACTGAACAGAATATGAATGACGCAACTTTTTCTTTGATGTTAGGTCTTTCAGTTTATGTCATTTGGACCTACTCCGATGAACCATGGCTTGCGATATTACCATCATTATTCATGGCTTTTGGAGATGGTGTCACTGGCATCATTAGAAATAAAATGTTCAGGAAAAGGACAAAAAGTGCCTGGGGCAACCTAGGTATGGCAATACTTTGTCTCCCTCTTGGTTGGTTTATAGGAACTTTGGCAAATCCAGCAATACCTCTTTGGGGACTGATTTCAGGTGGAGTTGCATCATTTGTGGAAAGATATGAATTTGGAGTGATAGATGATAATGTTCTCATCATAATAGCATCGAGTTTTATCATCTTCATAGGTTTAATTTTAGGTCCCTTGATCTGAGATTTTAATACAAGAAATTTTAATGCATTAGGAATTGGTGATACCATGTCAATAGAACTAAGAGGTAAAATGCCTAACTTTGAGTTGAACAATGCTAACTCTTCGGTCGGTGGAGAAAAGGTCAACTTCAGCGAGCATTTAGGGCAGAATGGCTTGATTATATTATTCGAATGCAACCATTGCCCTTATGTTGTGGCCAGTATTGATAGAATAAATGAAATGGCTAGATATGCTTCTTCCAAGCACGTTGGTTTCATCGGAATAAATTCTAATGATGCTAGCGTGTATAGTTCAGACTCATTTGAAAATATGCGAAAGAGAGCTGATAAAGGCATGCCATACCCCTATTTATTTGATGAAACTCAGATTGTAGCTGAGACATTTGATGCTAAAAGAACGCCTGAGTTCTTCTTATTTGATGGAGAAGGAAGACTGGTTTACAAAGGTAGAATGGATGATTCACCAAGAGACCCAAATCAAGTTTCAAGTACTGAATTACTAGATGCAGTAAATTCTTTAGTTGATGGTAAAGCAGTCGAGAATCAGATAACTGAATCTATTGGCTGCTCGGTTAAATGGAAACAGTAGGTGAGATTATGACAGGATGCCGAAGACAGTGTGATTGGGATAAAAATATGGTTTGTAGAAGTTGTGGTATAGATTATTCTGACCCCAGTGACGACAATAAAGAATCTGTCAAAGAACCATCAAAATAGGTTTCAAATAGGCGCATTGTTTGAAAGGTAACCTTGTTTCGCCTAAATTATGCAGGTAGTAGTTTTAGCCGGAGGGATAGGCTCTCGATTGCTCCCTTGGACTAATGGTATACCAAAACCCCTACTCCCGATGTTGGATAAAACTCTCCTCGAGCAGGTTATCTCTTCTGTACCCACTGAAATGATTGATGAAGTGGTTGTAGCGGGAGGTTACAAAGTAGATATGATTAAGTCATACTTTTCTAAATCAGACTTTGATTTTGATATAACAATTGTTCCAGAAGATGAACCTCTTGGTACTGGAGGGGCTTTAGGTAATTGTAGAGACGTTGTTAGTGGAAACTTTGCATGCTTTAATGGGGATGTTATTTCGTCATTAGATATCAAATCACTACTTCAATTACATAAATCGAACGGAGGTATTGGAACTTTAGGTCTCTGGGAAGTTAATGACCCAACAAGGTTTGGTATTGTCGGTATAGATGATAATTCTAAAATAACACGCTTCATGGAAAAACCAAAGCCAGAGGAAGTGTTTTCAAACTTGATCAATGCCGGCTCATACATTTTTGAAGATGACATTTTTGAATATATCCCCAAGCGGAGAAATTCTATAGAAAGAGAAGTATTCCCGTTGCTGGCCGAAGAAGAATTACTTAATGGACAAAAGTTTGATGGATTCTTTATAGATTCAGGCACCAGAAGTTCTTGGTGTGATGCTGTTAGAACATGCATTGCTAATGATAGATTTTCGAAAGGAGCGATAAGTGGTAATTCTTGGTTTGCTAAACCACAGGGGAAAGTCGAACAAGGTTCTATAATAACTGATTCCATGGTAGGTAGTGGTATTGAGATTATGAATTCTAAAATAGTAAACTCGACACTCCTTTCAGGTAGTAGAATTTCAAGAAACGTCTCTATCGAGTCTAGTTTGATTGGTGAGAATGTGACAATAGGAGAGAATAGTAAAATCACAAATATGATAGTCGACCATGGTTCTATTATTCCAGATAATACAATTCTAAATGATGGTCAATGGCCGTAAATCAATTGTTTTAATACAATTTGACGGAAGGACTCAAATGTCATTACAAGACGCCAAAATCATGGACAAGCCACTTGTAGTTGTCAATTTTAAGACATATTCTTCCGCTTCAGCATCCACTGCTGATTACCTAGCGAGGAAGATGGAAAAGTTTTCCAATGCAAATGTACGAATGGTGGCCGTTGTTTCAGCCTTTGATTTACATTCTGTTTCTTCTGCAAGTAACCATTTAGAAGTTTGGTCTCAACACCTAGATCCAGTTGGCCGTGGTAGTTTTACCGGATGGTTAGAGCCAGAAACAGCAATTTCAAGAGGTGCCCAAGGAACAATTATCAATCACGCAGAACATAAGGTATCAATAGAGCATGTCAAACAATTGATGGAACAATTGCCTGAAGGTTTCCCAATATGTGCTTGTGCAGCTAACGTTGAGGAGGCAAAAGCATTGGCCGAACTCGGTCCAACTTTTATTGCAGTTGAACCACCAGAGCTTATCGGTGGAGATATTTCAGTAACTACTGCTGACCCTTCAATTGTAAGTGATACTGTATATGCAGTTAAGTCTGTAAATCCTAATGTTCGGATTCTTTGTGGAGCAGGAGTAAAGAATGGTAATGATGTTGCTAAAGCCATTGAGTTAGGTGCCGAAGGGGTTCTTCTTGCTAGTGGAGTCACCAAGGCAAGTGATGCTATTTCAGTTTTAGAAGACCTTGTTTCTTCTATCTAATTCAAAATAAATCTTAGCATTATGATATTCTATTGCTTCTTGCTCTAATTGTGATGACTTTAAGCCATCCTTAGCAGGACATAATGGCTTAAAAGAGCAATTATTACAGGTAGATTCATTCTTAGAAAGAGGGATTTGGGAGATATCTAGTAACGGACCCATCTTTTTTACTAATTTATTCATCTCATTAACATCCTTCTCTAAGAGTTGTTTTGATTGTTGTAATAGTTCATCACTAGGGATATACTTTTCATGGACCCAGTACCCTTTGATATGCTTTAAGGTATGAACGATGTACTGCTCTGCCACCACAGGTAAAAAATGATTATTTTTCGCCCAATTTACCATTGCAAGGCCTTCTAACTCAGTGGAAGAATTTGTTTTCTCTCCTTGGAAATCAATTCTTAGCAAATGCCATTTATTTTGAATTTTATACGATATGTCTGGAGAACAGAAAATATCAATATGTCCATCAGAATAAAATTTAGTTCTCCTTAAGCATGACCAGTGTTTAATTTCTCTATTTATTATTCTTCTGAATATCGTCGTATCCCAAAGAGAGTCGATTTTAATCTTGGCATTACTAATTAAGTCTCTTAATTTGTAACTATCTCTAATTATTTTATATCTCTCGGGACTTATTTCCGACTTTAATCCTAAGCGAATTTTTAGAGAAATCATTCTTTTTGACCATTCTAAACCATTCTTATGATCCTCAAGCCGTTCCAGCATTACCTTTCTCGTAGAACGAATAATTAGGTCACTTAAAGAATGTTTAATCGCACTATGATTATTAATTTGGCTCCAGTTATTTTGACTTCTAGAATACCTCAACACATACTGGCGGGGGCAATTAATTAACGACTTACGTCTACTGATACTCCACATAGTTTGTAACTGATTCATAATCAAGGAATTAACATTAACCTAAGTCAATGTTATTACAATATTCCGAAGATAGAACTTGTAATTATTGCATTTACTGTTACCCAAATTGAAATCGGTACTAGGCACCATCCTACAAACTGGGTGAATGCTTCTGCACCATACCTTCCAAAGACTCGTGAGACTGGACCACCGATAGCAGCAAGTAATCGAAGAATTAAGATTGAAACTCCTCCAAGTATTATGTATACTGATAGATTTAGCAGGCCGCTGAATATCCCGCTAACTCCGCTTAACATAGGCGCACCCACACCTTGAGTAAACAATGCAGGGAATGCTAATATTCCGAACCAAGCGAACCAAATACCTAGTAGTACATCTCTTTCCATATCTTCCAAAGGTCTCCAGTTTTGGAATGATTTAGGGAATAGCCTATGTAGATATTTAGCGATTATTTCCGCTTCAAAGGGTTTACCTCTCTTTGCAGTTACAATACTCATTTCAACAAACCAAAGCATTAGGACAATATCAATCCAGAATAAAATATCACCGCCAATCGGAAGTAAGGTGGCGATTAATATTGGTAGATTCACAATAAGAATCCCTAATCCTGAGGCACCAATTATTGATGCCCACAAAGTTCCTGGAGGTAGTGGTTGTTCAGGAGCAGTCCAATCTTCTCTAGGCAATGCCAAAAATATCAAAAATAAACCTGGACCTAATAGCAAAGTGAAATACGAGGCTGAATTTTGACTTCCTCCTGATGATATATCTTCTACTGCTTCAATAATTTCCTTGGAAAATGCTACAGGTGCTTTACTATATGTTACGTGCATAGCAGGGTCTATCACTACAACAGAGTCAGAAACACCGTCTGGTAAACCGCTAGTAAATGCTTCATCTCTATCGATAAGTACTGGCCATGAAGAGTTAATCTGCTGTTTCATCTGGATTATGTCACTTTCTAAAGGATCCATCCCAGATAAAATATGTACGACTGCGATATCTTGTCCAAAGTGTTCAATCGTTAGATTAAATTGATTTGATTGGTCTATTAAATTCTCAGAAGCAGGAAGTCCAACTCCGATAACTATGGCATCTTTACCATCGATTAACTCTGAAATAGTGTAAACTTCTCCATTCTCATCATAAAGTTCAGTATTACTAACTCGGGTATTATCATCTATTGCTGCATCAGCACCGAGATTTGCTTGGTCAAAGATAGTTGGAAGGAAAAGCAACATTATGGCAACTAATGCTCCAATAATGGGTAAAGGCAACATCAAACCTTGGCTAAATATATTTCTTAAGAAAATTATTAGTGCCAAGAAACTAGATAATGTCAAAAATAGTTTAGCGCTCGCAAAGCCATCATTTTCTTCCTGAATTTGAATTTTTATTATTCCAAATGCATGACAATCACTATTGGAATCACCTGAAGTGGTAGTAACACAAAATTGTAAATTAGTTAGGCCAGGAGTCAATTCATTCTGACCTGACCATGTCCATATCGAACGATTATCGCCGGTTTCTCTAATGGTCATAGTTCTTCCAATTGAATTCTCCATCATTCCTTCAAGTGTGTATGGTGTTCTTTCATAATCCTCTAATGGACCCCAAATTTCCCATTTTATTTCTTTGACATCGTCTCCACCCCAAGGGAATAGTGGTTCAAATTCGATGTGAGCTCTTCTCGACTCATCGATTGTAATTTCGCCTTTGGGCTCATAGATTTCACCTTTGATAATAATACCACCACTGTTCTGCTCTAAAGCACCCCATTGAACCCTTGCTCTGGCAGCACAGTTGTGTTGAACAGATACAGATAGTGAGAATACGTCACCTTCAGCCATTGTGAGATTAACCTCAATCATTTCCCCAGAGAAGTTCATCGCTTCATTAGAATTGACTTTGTCTACAACTTGAGTAATTACAGAATCATAGACTGGTACTCCTCCAGCATCAACTGAGTAGATTAGAGTAGTAGTGGCATCAGTTCCAGGAATTAGGTTGGAACCGGATTGCTGCCTTGTACATGTCTGTGGTCCAGCCCCTTGGTCTAGGTATACTGAAAAGAAAACACTCATATTTACTGTTGAACTAAATCCATTTTGAATAGGCTCGCTATTTAGATTTAGGATTTGTCCATTGAAACCATTTCCTATGCTTATTCCACCCGGTGCATTATCTGACTTTTGTCTCTGTAATACTGCGTCAGAAGATTCTAAACCTTCAACATACAATCTCTCTATAGGGTTTATTTCCCAATCAACATAACCCGCTTCATAGACTGCCTCCTCGAAGCTAGAAACAGAACTTGCCATACCCATACCAATCACTAGTGCTAGTAACAGTAGAGGTATGCTATGCTTGCGCATGAACTAACCAATAGGTTTTGGTTGAAGAACTCGCCGACGATTTGATGGCTAATTAAAAGAATCTAAGCCAAGCCCACATTAACATCATTCCCGATGTTATTGCTAGGGTATTAACTCCACCTTTGGTCAAATATCCACGGTTTTCAAAAACTGCACCTAACAGGCTGTCAACCTGACAACCAATCCATCCAATGATGCAAGTCAGAATGGATAGATATACTCCATCCATTATATTAGAATTAAAATTAGTGGCATACCAAGCGAAGAAAACCAATACACCAATTATTGCAGAACCAACTAGAGCAGCTTTTTGGCCAGTGGCAGAAAAACCTCCATTCAATCCAGCCTCACATGGCTTTAGAGTAGTAATCATTCTAACATTGTCATCAAGACATCCAATTTCGCTAGCAAAAGTATCAGCAGCAGCCACGGCAACAGCAGCGCTAAACATCCAAATTCCAAATTCCCAATCTTCTTGGAAAAAAGCCATTGCTGCTACTATGGCAGGTAATCCTCCATTGGCCAGAACATTTACCCAACCACGATGACCATCATCAGATTCACTCATGTTACGACTCTTTTTTTCTTCGAATCGCCATTTTGTTGCTTTGTGTGATGCTAGTAGAAATGCTAGTAAAATTAGTAACCATGTCCAATGCCCCATTCCTCCAACAACCAGTCCTATGAAAGCCGCAGCAGCAACTCCAGCGGAATCTAGCATATTGGCCTTTGAGGAGCCTATTATCAAACCTAGGATTATGACTACGGTGACAATTAGATTGCCCTCGTTGAATCCTCCAGTCAAGACGTCCATACTATTCCCAATATATGGTCGGAATTAAGCGTCTTAAAATGTCATACCCCCGATATATAGGGAATTAGTCGTTTTTCACATTATTGTTGAATTCCGTTCATTTATCGCATAAGGAATTAATCTTCTGAGAACACTCCATAGAATTATGATTAAAATAATTACCAAAGTCATCTCAATAAAAAAAGAAAATAATAACGACTCATTTACCAAAAGTTTACTGGTGACCCACATTGTACCATTCCACATTCCATGACAAAAAATAGCTATCAAAAGAGCACTTATAGGTGACTTAGTCATCCGAATTGCATTATTTTCCCCAGCACTTAGCCATTTTGGAATTACTGGTTCCACATTTACATTAGAACTAGAAATCGGGGCTCCAGTTTTCTTATCAAACAATATCCATTGACTCTCATTATCGCTTTTATTAGTTTGCTGAACACCGTTTATAATGTCTTGATTTCTCTTTTTCTCTGTAATGTAGTGGCCAATCGCAAATCCAGTAATAGCAGTCCAAGTTGCATGACCAGGTATTGAACCAATCGCTCTTAGAACAGTGGTTAAAACGAAACTGATGGCAGCTCCTTCACCAACTACTATTGAACTCAATATGTAAATCATATTCTCAAGAAGTGCAAAGCCCAATCCAACAGAAAACCCAATTTGAAAACCCCTCTTTGGGGAATCGATAAATCTTGCAAGGAAAAGTATCGCAGCGGCTTTACTCAGTTCCTCTCCAATGGGAGCTGATAGAAATAGAATCATTCCATATCCGAGACTTTGTACTCCGTCCATACTGATTCCCAGAAAACTGATAATAATTGGTGAAATGATTGAATTTATGATTAGAGCGGGAAATGTCGATAGCATACCTGCAATTAACATCCATTCACCTTGTCTCTTAGTTGTCTTGAGACCAAAATACTCGTTTGATGTTGCCCACCATGCAAATACGGGTGTTGAGAATCCGATCAGCCAAGCGGGAATGGCTATCAAGACAAATAGTAAGATTGAGAATATTGAAGAATTAAATAATAATGGTAACATACATAATGTTGAGATAATAGTTCCTAAAATGAAAATAATCCATAAATGTTTGAGAGGTGGTACTTCTAACGGACCAGTATTGTGGACAAGGTGATGTTGAATAGAGGTTTGAGATGGTGTTTGAATCAAAGTTGCAGGTGCAATTAGGTGTGCAGTTGAACCAACTTCTACATTCTCGACTCTAACGATATGTGCTAATTTTGGTCGTCTCAGAATAATGAAAAGTAAAAGGAAAGGCGTCGAGCAAACCGCGCCTAGAATCACCTGAAACGGGTCACTAGGGCCTAATGTCCCATTAAAGTCGGAATCTATAAGTCCAGATACAGATAAAACTGCAATCTGTACCAAGAAGAATACAATAATTACCAAACCCAACATTGAACTTACAGTTTTCCAGCGAGATGAAGTTTGAGATAAGTACAAGTTGTTGGGCGCAGGAGAAAGTGGAGTTTTAGCCAATCCCTGCATGAACCTCGTAAGTGGTTCAAGCCTTCAAACCAACTGTATTACGGTAAAATGAAATCAATTTTGTCCCGCTCAGTTCGCCCATCACTCGTCACTGAAAAAACAGCATTCGGCTAAAGCAGTCATCACAGCGGGATTGACCCTAGTAGCCTTAAGACATCAAGGCATCGTATGAATAGAAAAACATGTCTTTTTATTTGGTTAGTAAAAGTCGTCGGATATGGGAGTAATGCAATATCTATTCGCTCCAAGACTCGATCATAGGGGTTGGTCTACACCCAGTGAAGCCTCTAGGCTATATTTTGTTTTGATAATGATTGTTACAATATTCTATTCTTGGCAACTTTCTAAATCAAATATTATAGTTTTTCTTTGCCTAGTAATGTTAATCTCCACACCACTTCTATCACTTGGGTGGTGGCTAATCTCAATAGTTGGTAAAGAAATGACTCCTAGGCCATTAGTAGACTCCGTAAATCGAGTCGACAAAAGTAAGAAATTACCTATTCATTCGTTTAGGAAACCATAAGTCCACTCATGTGGTGGTGCAAAAGTCTCCTTGATAGAACGAGGACTTACCCATCTTAGTAAGTTAAGGGGTGAGCCAGCCTTATCATTAGTTCCACTACCTCTCGCTCCTCCGAATGGTTGTTGGCCAACAACAGCCCCAGTCGGCTTATCATTGATGTAAAAGTTACCACAAGAATATTTCAGAGCTTTCTTAGCGGTTTCAATATCTTCTCTATTTGCGGCAAAAATAGAACCTGTTAGTGCGTATTCTGATGTGTTATCACAGGTTTTTAGAACCTCCTCGAATTCTTGGTCAGGATATACGTGAATTGATAGAACAGGCCCGAATATTTCCTCACTCATCGATTCATAATTGGGGTCAGAACAAACTATTGTTGTAGGATGAATGAAATAGCCTTTAGAATCATCATAACTTCCACCTGTGACTATTTCACAACCAGAATCTTTCTTTGCTCTGTCGATGTACCCAGTGATATTATCGAATGATTTTTTATCGATAACTGCAGACATGAAGTTTGAGAAATCCTTTGGGTCACCGATTGTAATTTTAGAGACTTCAGAACAATATTCTTCCTTGATGTTATCCCATACTGATTTAGGGATATATGCTCTACTGGCAGCACTACATTTCTGACCTTGGAACTCGAAAGACCCTCTTAATAGGGCTACAATCAGTGCCTTTTGGTCACAGTTTGGATGAGCAACAATGAAATCTTTCCCTCCAGTCTCTCCAACGATTCGAGGGTATGAACGCATATTTGGAAGATTCTCTGCAACATCTTTCCACATTTTTCTAAAAACTGAAGTTGAGCCAGTAAAGTGAATACCTGCTAACATAGGGTGTGATAAGCAAATATCGCCAACCATACTAGCTTTTCCTGGGATGAAGTTGATTACACCATCAGGTAATCCAGCATCCATCATTAAGCGCATGAGGTAGTAATTTGAGAGATAGGAATTCCTACTTGGTTTCCATACTCCTGTATTACCCATTATTGCAGCGGAAGAAGGTAAGTTAGCAGCAATACTACTGAAATTAAATGGTGTTACAGAGAAAACAAAACCTTCCAATGGTCTTACTTCACTTGAATTCCACATACTAGAAGTAGAAACAGGTGGTTGTAGGTCTTCATATATCTGACGTGCATAATCAGCATTAAATCTCCAGAAGTCAATAAGTTCACAAGCCGAATCAATTTCTGCTTGATGGCATGTTTTTGATTGATTTATCATTGTACTAGCATTGATCTTAGCTCTATATTCCCCCTTTAATAGTTCACTTGCTTTCAAGAAAATAGCAGCTCTTGCTTCCCAAGGCATACTTGACCATGCTTCATGTGCATCCAAGGCCGCCTTAATTGCATCCTTGACATCGTTTTCTCCAGCCAAGTGAACTCTTGCAATAACATGGCTATGATTGTGGGGCATAACTTGTTCAATAACATTATTTGTATAGACTTCGACACCGTTGATAATACAAGGTATTTCTATAACTTCACCTGATTGACGAGTTAATTCTTCTTTCAATGAAATTCGTTCTGGACTTCCTGGAAGGTAACCAAGAATTGGTTCATTAACAGGGGTCGGAGGGCGCGGTATACTATTGACCATGTACAGGGGTGTAGAAGGAACTTCTTCAATATCTCGCTAGTATAGGTGAGACAACTTCTGACGTAACTTGGACAGTTTAGGACCAACAACTGCCATGCAGTAGCCCTGAGTCGGGTTTCTTGCATAGTAGTCATGATGGTATTTTTCAGCAATTGTAAAATTTATTGGTTGTTCGATTATTGTGACTATTTCGTCATCAAAATATTGTTCCATTTTTTCAATCATCATTTTGGCAACCTCGGCTTGTCCATCCTCTACAGGCATGATGCAACTACGATATTGAGTTCCAACATCATTGCCTTGTCGATTAAGTTGCGTTGGGTCATGGACCGTGAAGAAAACTTCCAAAATAGTTTCAAAAGAGATTATATTTGGGTCATAAACTAGTTCAACTATCTCTGCATGACCCGTTCTCCCGGCACAGACTGAATTATAATTTGGATTTTTATCAGGTCCTCCAGCATATGCTGGCAATGCAGAATCAATCCCTCTCATTTCCTTGAAGGCTCCTTCTGTACACCAAAAACATCCTCCACCAAGTAGCGCTCTAGCCATAATCCTAGGTGATATTGCCGACTTATCAATTGTTGCACAGGTGCATAGCAAGATACTTACTTTCAAATTATGAGAAATACATTCATTGATAAACTATATTTCACGGCCGATGGGTATGGAGTCGGTCACAGACCCTCAAATGCTCAAGGACCGTGCCTTTTACCGTCTTGGAGAATTTACTTTTGATAATCGGAAAAAAGTATTAGTTTTTGGATTACTCTCATGTTTATTAATGACTTCATTGATGGCAATAGGTCCAGATTGGGCAGACTCATGGGGTGAAGGAGAACTTGAGTCGGTCAGTGCTATAGATACAAAGAACGACGCATTTACTCAAATTAATACCAGCTCACAAGGCTTCACTTTGTTGGTATTTCACCCAACATTAGACGACAGTTCAGATATTTGGCAAAAGTCAGTTATTGAGGCTCTAAAAGAATTTAATGACAGCAAAGATGTCTCAATACAATACTCATGGGAAATTGTTGGGGATGAGAGAGAGAAGTATATCTTTCAAAATGATTCTGGAACATGGGCTAGAAATGTTTTAACTTTTGATTTAGAGCGTAAGGAAGCAAAAGTACTCTACTCAGAACACAAAGATACTGTTTCCATGGATGGCGATTTTGAAACATGGAGAACAGACCAGACCGCTATTGAATTTACCTTCGATGACCGTATCAAGAAAGACTTAGTCAAAGCAGAATTGATTTCCGGACCCCTCTCATTGATCATCCTTGGTATTGTATTTGGAACTTTACTCGCAGCATTATTGCCTGTTGGCATTGGTGTCTTAACCGTCATGGCAGCAGTAGGAATGACTATATTTTTGTCAAATATAACCACTGTTGATGTTTATTCAGTCAATATTATTTCCTTGATAGGAATCGGAATCTCAATTGATTATTCACTATTTTTAGTTAATAGATTCAGAGAAGAGTTAGGTCGCGGTCGAGATTTAAGAACAGCAACTGCAATGAGTGTTGCTACTGCTGGGAAAGCGGTTTTCTTCAGCGGAGTAACAGTTGCTATTGGTTTGATGGGATTATTATTCTTTGAAAATACTAACCTCCCTAGTTTAGGAATTGGTGGAACTTTAGCAGTCTCTATTGGAATGATTTACTCATTAATCGTATTACCCGCAGTATTAGCCATGTTAGGTGATAGGATAAATACTGGACGTAAATTACCCTTTTCTTTCAGTATCAAAAATGAGGATGGTGAAGGAGTATGGTCAAAAATAGCTAAGACTGTAATGAAGCATCCTTGGGCAGTGCTCATTCCTACTTTAATAATTCTTTTAGGGGCTGGAATGCCATTCTTACAAGCAGAATATTCCCTCGCCTCTAGAGATGCTTTACCTCCCGAAGATGAGTCTAGAGTTGGACTAGAAACTATCGACAGTATATGGACGCAGAGTGCGACAAACTCTGCATTGATAGTAATTGATTTTGATGGAGAAGACCCACTAAGCGAAAATAATATTAGATTATTACACCGCTGGATGGTCTCTAATATCGAGGATAAACGGGTGATAAATGGATTTGGGTACGCACTACCAAACGTGTCGATGAGTGAATCAGAAGTAGTAAACTTCTGGCTGGCCCCTAATCAGAGTTTGGATGATACAACAATACAATTACGTGAATATCTTAGACAACAATTTATCTCACAAAATGTCACTTACTTGGTTTACTCTCTAGATGGCCCCATTACAGGTTCAGATAGTAGAGAGTTTGTATCGAGCATTAGAGATACTCGCTCTGATTTATTGGATGAACTAACGATGGGTGATTCAGGTAGTTTAGAAGTTGCTGGATTTGCAGCTTTAAGTCTCGACACCTTAGACGCAATTACAGATAATTTGCCAATTGCAATTATATTTATTTTCACTGCGACAATAATACTAATATTCATCCAAGTTAGAAGTGTAGTAATTCCATTTAAGGCAATAGTGATGAATATTCTTTCGATATCTGCATCATTTGGTATGCTAGTTGTTGTATTTCAATGGGGCTATGGTTCAGAACTTCTAAACTTCACTCCCCAGCCGATAGAAGCTACAACTCCAGTCATAATTTTCTGTATAGTATTTGGACTTTCAATGGATTATGAAGTTCTAATGCTTTCTAGGATTCATGAGGAATGGGAAAGGACTGGAGATAATTCATTGGCAGTAGCTAATGGCTTACAGAGAACTGGAAGACTTATCACAGGTGCAGCAGCAGTAATGGTAGTTGTCTTTAGTGCATTTGGTCTTTCATCTGTGATTATCCTCAAGCAAATCGGATTTGGATTAGCACTTGCAATTTTACTTGATGCTACGATTGTTAGGGCCCTAGTTGTACCTGCTACAATGAGACTTATGGGTAAAGCAAATTGGTGGTCACCAAAATGGATGGACCGATTATTTCCAGTAAAGAAACCAGTGCAGTTAATAGAGGAAAATGAAGACTAATCATTCTTCGTAAAGGTCCCAATCATTTGATTCAGAACCTCTCCAATACCATATTTCGCTCGCTTCGGGATGTTCAATCCACTCATAACCATCACTATCGATTTCTCCAACCAGTTCATTACCAGGCGGTAAATTATCAACGAGATGTTGAGTCTCACTAATCATAGGTGCAATTCCAGCAAGGCTCAGAGCATCATCGGATATATCTTCAAAGAACTCGTCTTGATCTTCAAATGTCTTAGTCTGTTGTTTTGGCATAATGGCATCCTTTCTTTTCATTCGGAAAACAAAGACTGTACCAATTATTGAAATAATGATAATTGCGATTAAAGAGAACGAAGTACCAGAACCTAACCAAGATGCTGATGGGAATAAGTCAGTGTTATCACCTACTCCATCTCCATCAGAATCAACAGTTTCTGTTTTGTCATTAGGGAAATCATCTTCATTATTTCCAACTCCATCCCCATCGGAATCAAATGATTCATCCGGATTTAGTGGAAACATATCCTGAGAATCAATGACTCCGTCTGAATCATCATCATAATCTTCTAAGGAATCTTGGCAACCATCATTATCAAAATCGGTTTTCAGAGTTGAAACCCATCCGAGGTCTCCAGTTGGGCATTGGTCTTTTTCATCTTTCATCCCATCATTATCATCATCATCATCTTCAAATTCATCGTTACAACCATCGCTGTCATGGTCTGTTGAATAATCCGAAACCCAATTCATCGACATTATAGTTTCACTATTTTGACAAATATCCGAATTATCTTTAATCATGTCATCATCATCATCATCATCTTCAGAATTATCTTGACAGCCATCACGGTCATAATCATTTTCCGGATTGGAAATCCAACCTAAATCACCAGTCGGACAACGGTCATTAGTATCACTTATGCCATCATTATCATCATCTAAGTCTTCAGAACTATCTTTACATCCATCATTATCATAGTCGCTATTTTGAAAAGAGATCCATCCCAATTCACCTACAGGACATGAATCAGATAAATCAGGTTTCATGTCGTCGTCATCATCTTCATCTTCAGATGAATCATGACATCCATCACTGTCATAGTCATTTGAAAGGGATGAAGACCAATTTATTACTCCTCTTTTACAATCATCATTTAGGTCAATCATACCATCATTATCATCATCTAAATCTTCATCATTATCAAAACATCCATCCATGTCATGGTCTACAGAATTACTTTGACTCCACCCTAAAGTGCCTTCCTTACAATCATCATAGATGTCTAATGCCCCATCATTATCATCATCTAAATCCTCTGTTAATTCCCAAGTTAATGAGGAAATCGTCTCTTCTTGGTCAAAGCACCCATCTCCATCATAATCAGTATCTGAATTAGAATACCAATATGATAGACCAAACTGACATGCATCAATTATGTCGGCAACTCCATCACTATCATCATCTAAATCCTCAGTAGAATCTCTACAACCATCAAGGTCGTAATCAGTAGAGTAATTAGAAATCCAATTTGAATCACCTTTTTTACAATAATCACTCGGATTCAAAACACCATCATTATCATGGTCATTATCTTCTTGAGCATCTTTACATCCATCTCCATCATAATCATTTATTTCATTGGAAGTCCAACCTACTTCCCCTAACGGACATTGATCTAATAAGTCCTCAACTCCATCATTATCATCATCTAAGTCTTCAGTTGAGTCTCTACATCCATCAGAATCATAATCTGTTGAAGGTTTAGATTCCCATCCAAGGTTCCCTAGCATACAATCATCAATTGTATCTTCTTTGTTATCATTATCATCATCGAAATCTTCAGTTAAGTCTCTACACCCATCAGAATCATAGTCTGTCTGGATACTTGAAACCCAAGACATTTCTCCTGGATTACAATCATCATTATTATTGTAAACTCCGTCATTATCATCGTCCCAGTCTTCAATCCCATCTTTACAACCATCCATATCAAAGTCAAGTTGTGAACTTTGGGAATTCCAATTTAACTCACCTTTAGGGCATGAATCATCATCGTCATCTCTTTGGTCATTGTCATCATCCTCATCTTCTATAGAATCTTCACAACCATCTCCATCCCAATCGATATTCGGGTCTCCACTAGTCCAATTTAGTAAACCTTTGATACAATTATCATAATCATCGTAAACGCCATCATTATCATCGTCATAATCTTCTAAGAAATCTTGACAACCATCTTCATCATAATCAGTTATAGAATCACTATTCCAGCCCAAATCTGAATATGGGGCTTGGCATAAATCATCAATATCTAAAACGCCATCATTATCATCATCCAAATCTTCAGTGAAGTCTTGACATCCATCAGAATCATAATCTTCATAATAATTCCAACTAGACCAGTTTGTCTCACCTCTAGGGCATGAATCTAGGGAATCTTCCAAACCATCATTATCATCATCATCATCTTCCGTTGAATCTTTACATCCATCCCAATCTAAATCCAGTGAACTATTAGTTGAATTCCAATTAGTTTCTCCTAACGGGCATTGGTCGATATAGTCTTCAATTCCATCATTATCATCATCATAATCTTCTTCCAATAATAAATTAAATAGATGTGTGTCATAACTTGAACCATTAGTAGTAATATTGGTATTATTGAAGGTAACATATGTCGAAGTTGATGCCATTGCAATAGAAATTCGACCCGTATTATCAATATCAATTCCTGTGATTATATCATTATTATAAAATCCAAATTGTTGAGATACAAAACCTAAACTGCCGTTTACTTGGGATTTACCTTGATCGAATAAAAACAGACAATATGAATCGTAATCAGAATTAGATGTCGAATAAAGATTTAAGAAAGGAATACTACTAGTATTATTATCAACCAGTGATAGAATTGAATAAAAATTTCCACATAATGCGTATGCATGATCTGAATAGACCAAATCAGTGAATGCCGAAGCGTAATTATATGAACTATCCCACATTAAATACTCCCATTGTAAAGAATTACTAACACTATTTGGGACATAATTTATCTCTCCATAAAATGCTTTAAATCCATCATAAGTATATTCTCCTAGTGGAGTAATTATTCCCCAGTCTCCAAACTCTAATGTTGAAGAATTGAAGGTATCAGCTTCCATAGCACCTGCAACAGCAATATTAATATCCCCAGTTTGATTTTCAAATGCAAGAACAATTTGGTTTACCCATGCCTCTGCATATCCAGAATGCGCTTCAACAGAAATAGTGTCGATACAAACCCAATCATGAAATAAGGTGATTGAAACTATGGCATCGCTAGTCGCAGAGTTATTTTTACTAATTGAACATTGTACAATTCCATTCTTTTTGATATTCATTGTTGGCGTATCTTGGTAAGAAACTATCGACATATATCCTTGTTCTGTATTTGAAATCTTTCTAAAAATGCCTCCATCATTAGGTACTGGAGTCGGATTTTCTATGGATATAATATCTTGTCCCCATATCCCATTAGATGAAATATTGATGACAAAACCCTCAATTGAATTAAGAGCTAAAGTTTGAGTTCCAAATGTGAGGGTAGTTATTTCCATGTTGTAAATGGGAATAACGACGTTATTATTAGAACCAATAGCAATTCCTTGAGATGTCTGATTTCCAAAGTTCTCATTGTGTTCAATCCATTCTATATCACCTTGGCTTGAGATTTTCATCACATAAGGGTCCCAATAATTATTTGAATCTATTATGTTCCAGTTATTATTTGTAGTATACCAAGTTGTATTAGTCAATATATTACTCGTTAAGTAGATGGAATCATCATCTGCTAATACTATGTCAGTGTAGTCCTCATCAAAAGTATAAATCAGCCAATCAACATTCCCTGAACTATTAATCTTAGAAACAAAAGAATAGCCTAGACGATTTGGGTCAGTTGTAATATTATAATTTTGAAACTTTGAATAATTCCCTAGAGAATAGCCAGATACGATTTGATTATTGTTACTATCAAAAAGAACATCGGAAATAACATCGGTGCCATCTCCTTCTAAAAAGGCATTTGAAATGATCATCTCATGGTCATCACATCCATCAGAATCATGGTCATTCATCCCTAGTGAGTAACTATTTACTTGGCCTGGCGTACATTGGTCATCAATATCTAAAATCAAATCATTATCGTCATCCGTATCTGTCGAATCATCAATACCATCATTATCCCAATCAAATGCGTCGACAATAGGGGATAATGAAGTAAAAATAAACAAAAAAACTAATGTCATTGGTAATACTTTTGCATTGGTCATGAAAGACCCTATGATTTCAAATGTAAAACCTTTGCACCGTCGGAATTTTTTCATAATCTCTTTTAGATTAGAGTTGTTGCACCTCTCATGACAGACATAGTTTACAGTCAGACGGTAAATTTAGGTGGTCTGGAAGTGAATGGATTCCAGTACCACCAAGCGGAACTCAAACTCTTAATATGCAAGATTCAGTTGTAGGTGGAGATGTAGTTCATAATACAGTCATAAACAATGATGTTGATACTGTTACTAGCGCTGTTATTAGTGCATTAGAGCGATTAGGGATAGTCAATAATTCGGATAACAATCAACAGATTGAAGAATTGATTCAATTACCAATATCTCCTGATTTGGAATTAGAGATGCATGTTGAATACTTTAGTCCAACCAATAAATGTTGGCTAGATAGGTGTACAGTCATCAAAGTCAATGATGATGGCAGTTATGATGTGGATGTACCCAAAAGTTCGGATATTGAAACCAAATATGGTTTAGTTATTGGTTCTAACCCTGGCAATATTCGTCGAGCAGATGATGCTTTAGAACTAGGGGATAGAGTACTTGTTAATTGGAAAAATTGCTGAAATTCAACCCGATTCAAAAGCAGCGCAAGAATATGTTAAACATATATCCACTGAAGAACAAGAATTAATCGAGGCATTCATGGTTTTTGATAAAGATAATAGTGGAACAATCAATTCCCAAGAATTATTTTAAATATTAACTGAAATAGGAGATCCTCTCCAAATTAATGAAGTTGTAGAGATGTTCGAAGAAATGGGAATTCCCCCAAACTCTGAGATAAATTACAAAGATCTTGCAAAGATAATGGTGGAGCTATTTGAATCAAAGAAGGAAGTAATAATCAAGGATGCTGAAATCGATAATGGTATACTACGTGGATTTGTTTACGGACATTCAAAACTTGGCGATACTAATGTTCGTTCCTCATCAATAGAAAAAGTAACCTTCGATGACAGGGCCACAGCAAGAGTGGAAACCAAAAATACAGTATATGTGGTTGGACCAACCGGTTGGAAAGTTAGGCCAGACGACCATCCTTTCAATGAGTCATCTTTTTGATAAGTTCAACAAGTCAAGTTGAATGGAACGGTGGTTAGCGGGACGCACTGATGAGAGAAATCAACGGTGATGAATATTTTATTCATTATATTGGATTTGATTCTAGTTGGGATGAATTAGTAGATGATTCTAAGATAAAGACTCCTTAAAATAAACAGAGGTTTATGTCTACTAGTAAATATTTTTAGATATGAGCAAGTCGATAGACTCGGTGAATTGGTTCTTTGTTCCGTATGACCAGCTCAATCATGATATTTTTCCTTGGGCAGATTCCAATAGGGACAATAATGGTCTAATTTTTATTGAATCTTCCAAAAAAGGCAATTCAAAAAACTTTCATAAACAAAAACTGGCTTTATTACTATCAAATATGAGACACTTTTCAAAAGAGGCCGAATCTTTAGGCCATCCAATAATTTACAAGAGTACAACACTAGGCTACAGTGAAGTTTTGGAGGACTTGTACGAACAAATTGGCTCGATAAAAGTTGTCAAACCAGCAGAAAGGGAATTAAGATTTGAATTAGAACCTTTAGGGAAGGCTGGTAAAATTCAGTTCTTGGAACATGATGGCTGGCTGACAAAAAGAAGTTGGTTCTTAGAAAGTGTTGGTGATAAACCACCATTTAGAATGGACCGTTTTTATCAAAGAGTAAGAAAAGAAACAGGTATCTTGATGGAGCAAGGAAAACCAACAGGAGGTAAGTATAGTTTTGATTCAGAAAATAGATTTCCTTGGAAAGGAGACCCTGAAACCCAAAAAGAATTAGAATTTGAAGTCGATGAAATCGATAATGAAGTAATGGATTTAGTGAATGAAAAGTTTTCTTCACATCCTGGTAAATGTGATCTTTCTAAAGTTCCAACGACCTTAGAACAAAATATTGACAGTCTAAACTGGGCCTTAGGAAATTTGCCCCATTTCGGGCGATATGAAGATGCAATGAGTACGAAAAGTCGTTATTTATTTCACTCTAAATTGGCTACTTCGATAAATTTACATAGATTATCTCCAAGAGAAGTAATCGACTCTGCATTGAGTGCTCAAGCACCTTTGAACAGTCTTGAGGGGTTCTTTAGACAGATGATTTGGCGAGAATATGTCAGACATATACATGAAGTAACAGACGGCTTTAGAGCATTGGAAGTATTTGACAAAGATTCAGGCGAGCCCAATTTCTTGAATCAAAATAACCCCTTACCTGAAACTTACTGGGGTAAAAAAAGTGGTTTTAACTGCCTTGATGACGTTGTTGAATCAGTTATGGACGAAGGATGGACACATCATATTCCAAGACTCATGATATTGAGTAATTTTGCTAATTTATTGGACATCAATCCTAGAGAACTGACCACTTGGTTTCATGAAGCCTTTATCGATGCCTATGACTGGGTGGTTGAGCCAAACGTTCTGGGAATGGGGACTTATTCATTAGGAGATGCAATGATGACTAAGCCGTATATATCAGGAACTCCTTACATAAATAAGATGTCAGATTACTGTAAAACATGTAAATTCGACCCAAAGAAAAATTGTATGGTTTCCAATCTTTATTGGGCCTTTATAGAGCGGCATAAAAGTGCATTTGAAGGTAATATTAGAATGGCAATGCCTCTTAGAAGTTTAGCAAAAAGAAGTGATGAAAAGAAAGAGCAAGATAAATTATCTTTCGAGTATATATTGTCAACCCTTTCAAGAGATGATGAAGTGATGATTCAATCCTAACAATAGTCAAAAACCATGAGTATTCAGCGAGTAACATGAAAGCCACTGATTCAATAGTATTCCCAAGAATTGGCTTGAAGTCTATCAATAGAACTTTGCTTGCAGCAATGACTAATAAACAAAGTAATCTCGATGGCACTTTGTCAGATGAAGAGATAAAATGGTTGGTAAGACGAGCCAAAGGTGGATTTGGAATAACTACGACAGCAGCCGCAAATGTAACTGAAACTGGGCGTGGTTGGGATGGAGAAATGGGGGTCTGGGGAGACCATCAATTGCCAGGATTAACCAAAATGGCAACCCAACTTAATCAAACAGATACTATCAGTCTAGTACAATTATTTCATGGAGGAATGCGAGCACCCGAGTCGCTGAACGGCGTTCAACCGATTTCAGCAAGCAAGAATACAGAAGCTGGAATGGATGGAAAGTATACCCGAGAGATGTCTGATGAAGAAATAAATTCTATGATTGAATCCTTTACACAGGCCGCATTAAGGTGTGAAAAAGCAGGATTTCATGGTGTTGAACTACATGGTGCGCATTCATATCTGATTTGTCAATTTCTAGGTAGTATCACCAATCGCAGAGAAGATGATTGGGGCGGAGATATTTATTCCAGAAGCAGATTTCTTAGAAAAGTAATCGAATCGATCAGAAGAGTTACCAATCCAAATTTTCTAATCGCAGTACGTATTTCCCCGATAATCGAGAAGGTTGGTCTTTATCTCGAAGATAGTCTCCAGTTAGCAAATATTCTTTGTGATATGCAAATTGATATGTTACATATTTCCTGCTGGGATGTATTTCAACCTGTAGAGGGTGAAGAAACCGGTCCAAGTTTGACAAAGAGGTTTAGTAAAATAGTTCGAAAAACTATTCCATTAATTTCTACTGGAGCAGTTTGGACTTCACAGGATGCTCAGTGGTTGATAGATGAAGGTGCAGATATCATTGGTGTTGCAAGAGTTGGAATTGGACATCCAGACTGGCCACAACATCTGAGTGACCCGAATTATCAACCTCAAAGACCACCTTTCAGTGTTCAGCATCTTGAAAATGTAGACCTGAGTCCAGTATTCATTGAATATATGAAACGCTGGAAAAATTTTGTTATTCAGTAGTAATTTTTAATTTTGAAAATTCTTCTAACGCAAATTATCAATAGCAATAGATTTCTTACTAGAAATAGCGAAGAATTTCTGTGGTGAGTAGATTTGAAAAATAACCTGCTTCGTGATTTTGATTATCAGTCGTTCGTCCGTAAGTATTTCATTCCAATAATTTTAGTTTTAATTTTAATTCCATCAGTATACACAGGTTCTCACACATTGTTGGCAACCGAAAATCCAGAAGGTGTAATCGATAATCCTGACAGTGGAATAGAAGTTGGCGATGGATTACTACTGATAATTTTAGATGGTGTTGGTAGAGATATAATGCTAGATAGTGAATATATGCCATTCCTCAACTCTCAACAAGGTAGTTCAGGCTTGATGAATTTAGAAACGGGTCCATTGACCTTATCTGCAAATTGTGTTAAAGAAATGATGACAGGAGTTCCCAATGCACCAATTGATGGATTGAATAATTTCAAATTACCACACCCTGGTGGTGCTGACCCTTGGTTACTTGCTGCACAAGATGAAAGATATAGCGTAGGTATGATTGGAAGTTATGTCATGGGTAATATGTTTGGAGAATATCCAAATATTGAATTTATAGATACATTTAGGGGTCATTCTGATTACTATGAAGGAGATAATGATAGTTTCAATATTTTGAATGATTGGCTAGATAGTAAGAAACATAATGTAATTTCTACTCATTTTTCGGGTTCGGATAAAGTTGGACATACTTGGGGTAAGATTGGTATTGATTTTAAGGAAAAAGTAATTGATTTAGATTCTAAATTAGAATCTATTTTTTCTAAATTACCACCTCAATGGACTGTAATTGTCACTGCAGACCATGGATTGACAGATGCAGGAACTCATGGTTCAGCAGAGGAAGTAACAAGAAAAGTATCAGCATTTGTCAAAGGACCTAATATTGAATCTGGATCCCAATCAGAAGGACATCAAAGAGATATTTCAGCATTAACAGCTTTCACATTAGATCTGCCATTTCCTAAGCAATTACATGGAAGGGTTCCTTTGGATATCTTGAATTTAAACTCAGAACAAAGAAATCTAGTCGAGATGTGGAATTGGGAAGCCGCTTACGAGAGACAAATTTTTCTCGATGAACAAAATGGAAAGGATTCAGATTTGGTTGGGAAAGATACCATTGAGTGGGATAAAATAATCGTAGACGGCTCATTCTCTCGAACTTCAGATGTTATTCTATCATTGTTCATTTGGGTTATGATCATATTATTATCTGTGCTATATATTGGAGGTATAAATTTTAAAGATAAAAATTTCACAAAGGATCTAATACTTTTTTCCGTTTTGATATTTTCTTTCATTTTAAGCCAAAAAATGTTGAATTTCTCTGCTATGATCCCTAGGGCGATTGGTGCGTCATGTGCAGTATGGCTAGTGAGCTGGTCATTGACTCCAAATAGAGTGCACTTTGATAAAAATAAAACTGGGATTAGGAACCATTTACCTAAACAAATTGAAAAGATTACTTCCAATCCTGTATTTTTCCTTATACTATTTATTTCATTATTAATTTTGACAGGTACTATTACTCAGGCTCTTGTTTCTACCCTAATGATTTGGATAATTATATATTCAATTACTGGAAAAAGAGAATCAGAGTCCATTACCGATAAATATTTTATTAAAAATCCTATGCTAATATTCGTTCTTTGTTTTACATTTGCTAGTATGAGACTTTGGTTTACCTTGATTCCATTTACTATAATTTGTATTATGAGCCTTAGAAATATTATCACGAATAAAGGAACTAAGAGAGAGATTATTTCTTTAAGTATCGTCTTATTTATGCTATTTTTATGCTTGACACTTGTCCATGAAAGAATCTTAGATAAGCATTATTTGATCAGTTTTCTACGTTCAGGTTGGCCTGAAACTATCTTAGGAGGTTTGAAATCAATAATTATGCTCAGTTCTGCATTATTATTATCACTCTATTTACAAAATGAGAACCTTTCGAGATATGAATTTATCAATAAATTCAATATTTTGCTATTGGGCTTACTAGCCTTGGCATTAGAATCAGTTTTATTGGATAGAATTTTGATTGGTGTAATTTTATTTTATTATTTATCCTTTATGTACTCAAATATTTCCTCCAAGGGAATCAGTATTTCAAAGGCAAGTATGTTCAATATCTTATCCTTACATTTGTTATTAATTTGGGGTGTTTGGGCCTCAGTAATTGCCATGATCTTAATGCCGATTATTTCTCCTTTAGTTGGTATACTAACCAAACATATAGACTTGACAAAAGATATAGTAAATAATCCAAAATTACTCATCTCGATGGCAGTGATACCTTGGATAATTTGGATTTTTTGGTGGACATTAATGGGTCAAGTGAACGGTGTACAAACTTGTTTTGAGGGTATTTGCCCACATCCTAGAGAACTCGATCCAGGAAGAGTAATGGTCAAAGGAGGTTATGTTGGGATTAGAGAAAACCCTCCCACAAATTGGATGATATTTATGGTTGGATTGCCAATTTCCATTTTTTCGGTATTTATGATGTTAGAAATAAGGAGAAATGGAGTAATTCTTACACCTTACGTAGTTTCACAACTTTTACTAATCTTAGGTTGTGTTAATATCCTTGCATTCTCTGCAGAATATCCGAGATTAATTTTTGCTCTATCGTGGAATATTCTTTTTGCTCTTATTCAATTATTCTTTGCAGTAATCGCAATATTGTTACATAAATATCTTTACAGAAGCGATTTGAAAATTATAACTCCAGCGGTTTAATCAAGAGTTAAACATCAAAAATAGTTCTTAATTTACTAATTTAGACATAAGTAATTATGGACAAAAAACATCCAAGTTCATAAGGGACGACAAGTCAGCATAGTTGAGGGGAATAGATTGTCTATTTTAGGGACGCCTAATATTGATTTGACAAAATTATCTATATCTTCTCATTCTATCAATGGGGAGTCACATAGTACTGAATCATTGATCAATGGTATTAGTATGATTTCAATGAAAATTAATTCATCAAATGTAGATTATGTAAAGAAATTTACATCTGAAGGTTTATCGAAAGAATCTCGGATAGAACTAATCGGTAAAATTAAGGATAATCTAGGAAGCGAAGTGTTTGAATTCTCTACTTGTAATCGCGTTCTGTATGTCGGCTTTGGAACAACTTGTGATGAATTAGAAAATTGCGTATTGGATATTTTTGGACAAAAAGAGGCTCTATTCGATAGGTATACTGGCATAGATGTATGGAGACATCTAGTTAAGGTCTGTAGCGGACTTGACTCCTTTATCATCGGAGAATTACAGGTTATGTCACAGTTTAGAGGCTCCATTTCTCTGCATAAAGAAAATAACTTGATTGGAGAAATGAATTCATCCTTTTTCAGTCACATCATTTCTGCTAACAGATTGTTAAGAAAAGAATTTGGCTTCAATCAAACTACTGAATCAATGTTGAACTTAGCATCTAATGCAATAGAGGAGGTCTTGTCTAAAGTAGAAAATACATCATGTGTGGTTCTTGGATTTGGAGAAATGGGGCGCAAAGCAGTTGAAGTACTAATCTCACAAGGTCAAAAGAATATTATTGTTTATTCTAGAAACCCAGAAAAATCATCCAAACGTGATTCAGAGCTATCATCAAAAGTTAAGATATTATCATTTGATCATTGGGGTCAAGAGGAAATTGAACCGTCATTAATCATCTCCACGATAAGAAATATTCAACCAACTTTCAATTATTCAAATATGATTCCAACAATTAGTCCAGTGAAAATAATGGATTTTTCATGGCCACCATCTATTGAATCTTCAGGAATTAATAATGGTCAAGAATTACTTGGGATGGAATACTGGATTAAAGTTGCTCATAAATTAGGAGTTGAGTGGGATTATGATAATACAATCAATAAAAGCGAAAAACTGATTTCAGATATTGAAAAGAAATTCATGTCCGCCCTATCTGACAGAAATCAAGGTATTTTTAGAGCGTTCATTTATCGAACTTTAGAACAATTATCTGCCCAGTGGTCAGAAGATGAAAATTCAGATGAATCCGATTTACAATTAGGTGCCTTTTCTAGAGAGATAGCCACTTGGATATGTAATCGTGAAGGACCTTTTTCTTCAGATGAACTTAGTGATATGGTTCTTTCTACTGACAGGAAATTAAATCCAATTCTTCTTAAGAGGGTGGCTAGTGATGTGACTGAAACGATTATTCACATTAGCGGGAAGTCAACTCTTGCGGAGGCTACACTTTGAAACAGATTAGAATAGGAACTCGGACTTCTAATCTTGCAATGTGGCAAGCCAATAAAGTTAAACAAAGCTTAGAAAAAAAAGGTTATACAAGTGAAATAGTTGGAATTTCATCTATGGGGGACAAGTCTCTTGGTGGAGATTTATCCTCTTCAGTAGGCCAATTTATCCATGCTGTAGATGCCGAATTATTTACTAAAAATATAGATATTGCAGTTCATTCGAGTAAGGATGTTCCTGTTGATATTAATGAAGAAATTTCCAATCTAGCCTACTTAGAACGGGGATGTACAAGTGACGTTCTAATTTTTCCTAAAAGAGAAGGTTTTGCAAGCCTTGAAACATTATTTACTTCTGATAAAGATTATTCTTTAGATGAGGCATTGAATATTATTCCCAAATCTGGTATGGTGGGTACAGTTTCTGGGCGAAGGCAATCATTCGCTTTAGCGAGGCGACCCGATATTATTCCTATCGCAGTTAGAGGTCAAGTTGAAACTAGATTGAAGAGATTGAAAGAAGGACGTATAGATGCAATTATATTAGCAGAGATCGGTTTGAAGAGGTTGTATGAAATCGAAGCTCTTGAACCTTGGATACTTCAATTCAGTGCAATACGAATAAGCGAGTTAGAATGGCCCACTGCTCCTGGCCAAGGCTCAATTTCAATTCATTGTAGAACCGAAGATTTTGAGTCTTTTCAAGAATTCAGAGATATATTGAATCATCCTAGTACTGAACAAGATGTTGTTAAAGAACGTGAAATTCTATCTTCTTTGGGTGGCGGATGCCTTTACCCTGCAGGTGTTAAAGTAAATGATGAACAGGTTGTCTTGCAAGTATCTCCAATGAATTGGAAACAAATATTTTGTAAAGGTCAAAAATTTGAAATTATGAAATATAATGGGTCTATTTCTAAATTAAAAATCGAATTACCGAAACAAGAGATTATACAATCAGTTAATCAAAATAAAGGTCCTAAATTAGTTTCGACATTAAACTCAGATAGGCTTGCCAATATTCTAAATAATGATGGGATTAATATTCTTAATCAACCAGTCATCGAATTAAATTCTTTAACAAATAATTGGCCCTCTAATTTCTTACAGGAAGGAACTCCTAGATCTAAATGGCCATACTTAATTTTAACATCTCCATTCGCCGCTAAGTGTGCCATAGAAGTGGCACAGAGCAATAATGACCTCAATAGAATTCAATGGTTAGCTATTGGTGAGGGGACTGCAAGGGCATGTTTTATGCGAGGAGTAACTGTTTCAATATGCGCGAGTTCTAGAAACTCCAGTGAATTAATTGATTTCATAGATAGAAAGATTTCAAGAGAAATAAATTTGATGATTCCACGTTCTAATGTTGCTTCAAAAAACCTTACCAGTAGTTTGATTGATTTAGGATTTGAAGTCAATTCTTGGATTGGCTATGAGAATAAAACTAGAGTGATTAATTCTATAGAAATGGA
>TARA_B110000444_G_scaffold143628_1_pt1 | contig 35372 bp, 31 predicted proteins | sample TARA_B110000444 | Tara Oceans TARA_B110000444 (sample SAMEA4398370) | marine metagenome | biome: Polar Biome; feature: [SRF] surface water layer (ENVO:00010504); material: water (ENVO:00002006), including particulate matter (ENVO:01000060) such as... | depth 5 m | reverse complement strand
CATGAGTCCTAAACAAGGTTCAAGCGATGAACCCCTGTCGGAAAGATATGGCCTTTCGTGACCACCTCGGCGCAGCCACCGAAGAATCGAACTCAACGAGCCTTATTCATGGCATGTGGGAACACTCACGAGCGAGCAATCATGCCCTCACATTGTTCACCGATATTCCTGAAAGTCCTGGCCATCGTGCAGCCATCAATATCCTCACACGAGACCGACTCTGTGCAGCAATAGGAATCACCCCTGGAGAATATATCGATACACTCGGTTGGGCTATGGACAATCCAAGTGAACCTGTGATCGTAGATGCCTCAGAGGCGGAATGTTACGATAACATGCAAGAAATTATTGATATTACCAAACTTCCATTCCCACACCACTGGCCTCAAGACCGTGGACGTTACTCATCTGCAAGTGTAATCATCGCCGAAGATAATGGGATCCGAAACATGTCTTTTCACCGCCAATTTGTCCGTGACCCAAACCATCTGGTTGTCAGATTAGTTCCACGACATCTGCGAACAATGACGATGAACGCTCGTAAAGAAGGAAGAGAAGTCGAGATTGCTATTGTCAACGCACCTGACCCTGTTGTTCTTCTTGCCGCAGCAATGTCATTTGACGATAACATCGATGAACTCACAATTGCAGCAGCCCTTCATGAAAAATTGTACGGGAAGCCGCTACGACTGACTCGAATGCCAAATGGTATCCTCGCACCAGCTGATGCTGAATATGTCTTATGGGGCCGCATAACCAATGAAGATGATGATGAAGGCCCGTATGTTGACATCACCGGAACAGTCGACGACGTCAGGCAAGAGCCTGTCATTGAAATCGATGGTGTACTTCATCGTGACAACCCTATATTCCACGCCCTGATTCCAGGTGAAGCAGAACACAAGACCTTGATGGGTCTTCCTCGTGCACCAACAATTAAAGCAGCAGTAAATGAAGTGTGTGAATGTCTTGATGTCCACATGACAGAAGGCGGATGCGGTTGGTTGGCGGCTGTCATAAAAATTAAAAAATCCAAACCTGAAGACCCATTCAATGCCATTCAAGCAGCATTAGCAGGCCACCGAAGCATGAAGATGGTGACTATTGTTGATGAAGATGTGGACATTGGTGACCCAGTTCGTGTCGAATGGGCAATGGTGACTCGATGGCAACCTGACAAGGACACAATTATTCTTTCAAACCAAAAAGGCAGTTCATTAGATCCTTCACGAGATGCAGACGGCCTCACTTCCAAAGTTGGTTTCGATGCAACCCTGCCATGGGGTGTCGACCATGATGGATTTATGTCTGTGCAGTGAGCATTTGAACGAAGACATTGAATGCGGAGAGAAGGTGTGATACACATGGTTGGGGAAAGTGCAGACCTTTTGCAACACCCTCGACGCAACCTCGGCAATCGCTATCGAACCCAAGCACAAAAATTTGCTCGACTTGCATCGAGAGACTCAGAACGATTTGATGAGAACATGGCTTGGGCTGAACAAAACGCTCGACAAGCTTTGCTCCATGACTTCACCGATGAACGGAATTGGCGCTGCTTAGCAGATATCAAAGTTGTTGTACAAGATGGACAAGGCCTTTGTGCTGTCCTTGAAGATGTGTTCATTATACTTGGACGTGATGCTGAACAAGTCGAGCAATTGAAAGATGTGAATTTTCTGTTAGTTGGTCTTGAATTGCTTGAAGCAGCCTTCAGTCGGGACCCTCTCGACCCCGATACATGGTGGTCAACCTTGGAAGCAACATCCCTCGAAAACGAACTCGAAGACTTTGCCGTACGTTGTCGCCGCTTAGATTTCAGCGACCAACGAGCGAACATTGTGTATGGGCGTCGTCTAGAACGGATACGTTCGGGAGGGCATGAAGACCTCTTCATCGAACTTGCTCGACATCTGTTAGCTCACCGTCCAAATAATCATGAACTTTGGATGGAGTTAGGTCGACTCTATGAACGCCGTGAAGAAATGGATGAAGCATGGTCCTGCTACGACCATGTCCAACAATTACAACCACATCAAACTGCACGTGACGCTTTCTTAGAACGAATTACTGGACGACTGATGGGTGAGAAGGAAAAGCCTTGGACCGCACCAAGTATCGAAAAGCGCTCACAATTCTTACAACACATGGTCCAACTTTCTCAACGAATATCTTCGATAGAAGAGAATGCCGAAGTTTCCATTGCAATTGAAGAGGAACAAACGCCCATCCATCCCGAATTGATACGTTTGCAATCCTTGATGCAAGCAGGAGATGCATCAGAAGCATTCTTCTTAGCACGACGTCTTGTATCCCAAGGTGAAGAGTGGGCAGAAGAATGGGTGTCGAAAGCAAAGGATGCTTTCTGAGGTAGAACATGACTTCCAAGGAGCAACCTATTTTTGTCTTAGCGTGGGTGACTACGGAAGATCAAAGAAAACAAAAAATTGGACATGGCGGTCAAGTCTTATTCGTTGAACATCCAGAACGAGGTTGGGAAATTCCTGGTGGGCATGTTGAGGAAGGAGAAACTCCGGAAGATGCTTTACTCCGTGAATTAAAAGAAGAAACTGGACTTGTGGGTCGTGTAGAAAAATGGAACACGACATACTATCCCAAAGGTTGGGTTGCTCATGTCATAGTTGAAACATCCATGGGGAAGAATTGGGAAGTTGATGATGAAAAAGTTCGTTTAGTTCAATGGTGGGATGAGATTCCACCTCTGAAAGAATGGACTCGGGAAGAATTCACCGATTTGACTGAATGGTGTTCGAATCTATAGATTAGACCATTGTGAGTGTTGCAAGACGTACATTCCAAAGAGATTTCAATTCCTTATCCTCGATGCAATTCTGAACGATAGCGACAAGAATAGGATCCTCAACACCATCAGGATTCTTCAACAAGGAGTCAAAATGCGAAATTTTCTCAAATCGATGGGCCAAACTAACCATTGCTCTCAAATCAGGACGGTCATTTCCTGCATGACTTTCTGGAAGATGATTAAAACACCAATCGAAGACATCATTGATATCTTCAGGATGGACCTTGAGTTCTCGAGCCTCTTCGCCTGCTTCTCTTGGTCTCGAATTTTCGACTTGGACCTGCATTCTCTCGGCGGAATCATCAATGGCTTCGCTTGAAAAGTCCAAAAACAACGCTCCACCCTCAATTGCCATACCAATTTGATTTGCTAAGAGCGCATGAGCGTGCGCATTCCAAGCATGCCTTACTGAATCGAAACTATGGCCGATAGAGGCACAAATACGACTCGCACCAAGACGTGAAAGTGCAATGGTTTCATTCGCATGGTTTCCGTTTCGTGGTATTTCAGAATAGACCGTCAACGCCATGATTGCCTCGCCACATGCGGTATGCAAAGCAGCTTTGTTAATCAGTGCTAAATCATGGTCTCTGCTGGCAAGAGCGACAGATTTCAAGCGAGTTTCTGCCCATGTTAAGTCATCCTTTGCACCTTCAATGTCACCGTCTTCATATTTGACCAATCCAAGTTCCATACGGAGACGGCCTTCGAGTGCCAAATCTCGAGATTCAGGATTTCGGGCTATATCAAGTGCCTCTTCAATGACATGCTGAAGTCGAGTATCACCTAACATTCGACGACGAACAAGTGAAAGTGTTGCTTTCTCAGCGGGTGAAAGCACTGTTTCGAGAAGGGCGAGTAATTCAGCAGCATCGAGAAATAAAGCAGCCTCTGCAAGTGGTAACCATGTTGTCCAGTTCATCTCATCACGCCAGAGTGTCAAGGTGTCGAGATCGACAGGACCTTGCTCTCGCCAACGGGAAATGAAATAGCCAGGGGCACTTGGTAATTCGATTTCTGACATCAAATATCCATCCTTTTAATCAAAGCCACTTGGGTAATGAATGATGACTCAGCAGCAATTCGATCAGTCTTACCACTCCATCCAGCAGCTCCATCATGGCCGCCACCTTCCCCGCCAATCTGTTCTGCAACACTCGACATGAGTTCTCCAAGATGAATCCCTTTCAACGTTGTATGCCGTGAAGCACGTGCAGTAAGACGGGTCTCACCATCACGGAATCGACTGACAAGGGCAATCTCTGCTCCAGTACCAATCAAAAGGCTGGCTAACCGACCTTCGAGCGTTCCGGAAGAAGTGTGAACCACATTCCAAGCACCGGAGTCAATGGATTTTGCTCTTTCCAAGCCTCGTAAAAGGCTACCTCGTTCACTGGGAGTGGTTGTTTCAGTTTCGATGTATTCAACAAAAGAAGCGTAATCTAAGTCATCTTCAGTCAACAAATCAACCGCAGTTTGGAACGCACCTTTGTCAGCATGTCGAAATCTACCCGTATCGGTCAAGAGGCCTGCTAAAAGCATCTTGCGGACGACAAGAGAACGAGATTGAGGAGAGTGTTTCATGAGATAAGAATCGACAATTTGAGTCGTAGCACGAACATTCCATTGTAAAAGAAGGTCCTCCTCGCCCAATTGCCAATCACAAGTAGCATGGTGGTCAAGAACGCAAACAGGGATTCCTGCTGGGAGCGTGATTCCGACTTGACCCGGCGCTGCTGCATCAACAACAATAATCCCACCAAGGACAGGAGGCCAAACAGTTTGATGTTCGGATAATTTCCTAAATGGTGCTTGAAGTGATTCAACCATTCGTTTTGCAGTGCGTCCTAAATGCAATCCACACGCCATCAAATTTGGATGAGCAGAGGAGAGAGCGACGGCAGAACCAATTGTATCCATGTCGCCGTTTTTTCCAGTAATGATCGGAACGGCTCCTCTCGAGCATGCATCTGTGAGCCACGAATGAAATGACTCGATATCTGCAGTGTGTTCAGGAGAAATCATGCGTTTTCAGTCCCCGCAAGCATTTGTTTCAATTGGTTGTATGTTGATAACAGTTCAGCCTCACGGTCAGTAAAACGTTCAAGGTGTTCTTTCAAAGAGACAAGAGTTTCTTCCAAATCCTTCAGCAATCCTGGACGATCATGCACTTCAACCATAACCCCACCCATCTGTTGATGCAATGCGAGATCTTCTGGTTGGTTTTTCACAGATTCGACAGTTGTTTCTAATTCAAGAACTTGTGCTCGAAGATTTGCGAGTTGTTGACGTGCAGCTTGCACTTCTTTTACGACCACTTGGAGTTGTTCGATATTATCCATACTCTCACCTGTTGTTCTCACTGGGTATTGGTTGATGAACCCTCGGACCTATCAGCAAGCGAAGAGAGAAGTGAATCGACGGCCATAAGCCCTCGCATTCGAGTATTCCACATCGCTCTCAAATCCTTCGATTTATGTTCGTGAAGTTGAAATGAGAAACTCTCTTCATTTGAATCCCAAACGACTGATTCATCTGTAGTGAGAGCGTCTGCAAGAGCCTTCGTGTCAGCAAACGATTGTGATTGGACTGAAAGAGTGAGCGACCAAGAGGTTGCCATGTGAAACACTCCTCGGAGTATGTTCACTCTTCTTCAGTAATCTCGCCAGCAGCAAGAGCACGCTCATAGTCGAGGGCTGCTTGTTGTGCGATGAAGGCCATATCAGCAGTAGTAGCGCCTTCAACTGAACGTCGAAGGATACGGCTGTTGGTATCGGATGCCCGAGTGAATGGTTCCCATGCGCCACCTGCAAAGGTGTGTCCGCACTTCCCGCATGCCCAGATCCCGACTGAAAGTCGGCCGACTTTGCGGTATTGGCATACTGGACAGGTGTACTTTGCTGTCTTCTTAGCGAGTGCAGCACCTGCGTTACGTCGGACGGATACACCGTACCGAGCTCCAAATCGTGCTGTTGCGCCTGCTTTCTGAGTTCGTTTTGCCAATCAGTTCCCCTCCTGGAGTGCTACGAGTTTTCGGAGTTCAGCACATCGCAGATGTGCCACACCAAATATCTCTGCAAATTCGGCCGGCGTGAACACACCTCTTAACCCCTTTTGTAGAGAATGAAGGTGGCCATCGTCTCCGAGAGTGATGTGAATACGTTCATCGCCACCAAGTTCTTCCTCTTCTGAAGGGTCGTAGACATACCGTCCACCGACACGAGTGAATGATGCCATAATAGGAGCGCCCTTCACCTTTAGAGTGTAATCTTCGCCAACGTCAAAGCGTTCAGCAGGTACAATTGCAGTTCGCAAAGCAGCAATAGCTGCAAGGCCACATGCATCGAAGATATTACCGCCATCTGAGAGAACGTGAATGTCAATCATGACACCCCAAACTTTCTCGCCGGGAACAATACACAAACTTTCCATGTCGATACAACCGGATTCACGAATTCCACGGTCTACAACTCGACCAAGTTCGATCGATTCTGGAGAAGGTGGTCCTGGTTCATACTTTCGGTGTGCGACTGGGCGCAATTCTGCACTGCACATAAGAGAGCCTTGAGATGGGCGGTCAGGCCAAGGTGTACGCAATTCAAACTTGACACCAGCGTAAACGATTGTTTTACCCATCACGACTTTTGCAGAACCTTCTGCATTGTAGAGGCAATTGATTTCCAAATCGACTTCACGGCCATCCCATTGTCCTCGACCGTCGAGGCGAGCATCGGATTCTGCGAGACGTGCGAGTTCTTGACGAAGTAATGTAGGAACGAGTTCGACCATCAGTTCTCACCTCCTTCGTATCGGCGCTTGAGTGCATCAACCATGACGAGATGGATTTCTGCGGCTGCTTTGAAATTGTATTCCATTGCGAGATTGAATTCTTCAGGAGAAAGGTCTCCATCCATTTGTAAGAAAGCGACTTCACCGGTGTTTGGAAGGATTCCAACAGGCAAATCTGCTTGGCCATAGTTGTCTTCTGCTTTGTCAAGGTCGAGAACGACGGTACCTTCGACTTTACCAGATGCAACACCTACAATGAGGTCACGCATTGGGATTCCAGCATCTGCAAGAGCAACTGCTGCAGCGGTAAGACCGACACAACGAGTTCCTGCTTCAGCAGCGAGGATTTCGATTTCGACTCGTATTTTAGAACGTGGATAACGTTCGACGAGGACAACCGATTCGAGTGCTTCGGCAGTAACTTTGGAAATTTCACGAGAACGGCGGTTGAAACCAGGACGGATTCGGTCGCTTGTTGAGAACGGAGCCATGTTGTATCGGACGTCAATAACCGCACGGTCTTGGCGTTGAATCTTACGTGGGTGTGCTTCCATAGGGCCGTACACCGCAGCAACTGCAACGTTCAATCCATGCGTAACCATTGCTGAGCCATCTGCAACAGGGAGTATCCCAGCTTCGATAGTAACAGGTCGCATTTCGTCAATCTTGCGTCCGTCCAGTCGAAGACCGTCGTCGCGTAATAATTTTACATCACCGTATCCAGCCATTAAGCATCACCATTTTTTGGAGCATTGTTTTCAAGAGCAGATAATTCTGCTTCGAATGTTTTCTTGTGTCCAGAAGACTGAACTAAATCTATTGCTTGGCGAGCCCAAGCAATTCCTTCTGCGTCACCATCGACCCAGACTCTACCGTTTTCACCAACGATGATTCGGCAGTCACACGCTTCACGAAGTCGTTGGATGGTAGCGTTACCTTCTCCACGAAGACGTTCGATGTGAGTAATTGGGACTGAGTGAACTGAACCTTGGTTGAGGCGTCTTAGGCCAACACCTTTCATGGTGAGGACAACATTGTGGCATTCATCAACTTCTTGAACACGTGCCAAAACGACATCGCCGATACCCATGTGCTGACGAGCAGCGCCGAATTCGACTTTCCAAGGAGCCAATGACATTGGCAAAAGGCCTTGGAATGGGCCATTAACATTCATGAACCAAAGATTGTTACGAACTTCAGCCACAGTTGCGACAATCAAGTCGCCAGAACGAGGCATGTAAGCACTGTTGATTGGATCAACAGAGACCGTGTTGTTGAGTTGCTTTACCCACCCGAGACGGGTAGCAATAATTGTATCGTTTTGTGCGAGTGCACCACTTCCTACGCGCATCCCAGAAGATGGCCCAATAGCCATTCCTGGGGTCACGAGGCGCAGCTCGGCGCCGTTTTGACCGTTGGACATTTCTTTCTCTCCATTCTTGGCGAATCGCCATCCCATGATAAAACCGACCCCTTGCGCTTCTAAGTAAAAGCACGGACATCGAGTTACAATTCCTTGCACTCCGTGTCAGAAGATTGGTTCATAAGTTTACCAATGATGGTATCCTTCATACCTGCAGGAATTTCAATAATTCCCGCCCAAGAACCGTTTTCTAACCATTGCTCTTTTTCCAAATAGGGGCGGAGGATACGTGAAGCGGAACCATAAGCAGAACCAGGCACTCGTATCGCAAGTCGAATAGATTCAAACGAGAGCGGAATCATTGGTTTTAACAATTCCAAGGCATCTTTAACTTGGTCGTCCAATCGTTTGAACGGGTCGACTGAATACCTTGATTCGTCAAGTGCCAATTCAATTCGAGTTTTTGGATGTGGACTCTTTGTTTTCGGGTCGACGGCTTGAGTGTGAATCTCATGAACAATTTGCTGACGCATTTCTTCAACTCTCGCCTTTCGTTGTGAAGTCGTGAGCTGGATACTTCCTTTGTCAAGAATAGTTTTGGTAATCTCCAAAATATCTTGTGTTCCGAATGTTTTTTCGATTGCCTCTTCTGTGGGTCGTTCTCCGCCACGTATATCGTGAAAGACTTCATCCATCGCTAAGAAATGATTGAGGTCAACAGAATCTGGTTTCGATTTGAAGTCCTCAACCAAGTTTGGATCGACTAAAAGTTCGTAGCGTTTCCCGCCCTTTTCCATCCGTGCAAGCACGGCATCATCTAAACTAACCATAGTATCCCTCAGTTGACGAGAAGAGCCCCGGCATTTGAACGTGGTTATTGAAAATCATTCTTCAAGTGGCTTGAGACGGTCAATTTGCTTGTTGACTTCTGAACGGTCGAGAACACGATATCCATCTCCATCAACAACAGTGACTTCAACCGCTTCACGGTTGAGTTCAGTATCATTCGCACTACGTAGTGCTTCAAGTCCGAGTTTCATTGCCGCATTGAGCGTAAGACCTTCTTTCCAGTTTGTTTCGAAGTATTCGATAACGGTGTTACGTCCGCTTCCAATTGCCCCAGCGTGATAGGACTGGTAAGCGCCACTTGGGTCAGTTTCATACAGATGAATTCCGTTTGCGTCAACTCCACCAATGAGAAGTGCGGTTCCAAATGGACGGGAACCACCGTATTGAGTGAATGATTGTTTGAAATCACAGAGTTTCTTGACAAGAACATCAACAGGCACACTTGCTGCATATGTAATACGGTTGACTTGGGCATCAACTCGAGCTCGAGCAACCAATTGGCGAGCATCTGCAACTAATCCTGAAGTGGCAATACCGATGTGATTATCAATTTTGAACATCTTTTCAATCGATTCTGGGATGATGAGGCGGCTGACAATACGCTTGTCACAGACCAACACGACACCTTCACGGAACTTCAATCCAGCCGTGGTAGTTCCACGCTTGACTGATTCTCTTGCGTATTCAACTTGGAACAATCGTCCGTCTGGGCTGAATGTAGTAATTCCATGGTCATATCCTCTTCCGCTTGGTTGCATATCTTCACTCTCAATGTCTCGTTCAATCGACGCTTTATGAGGATGAGGGTTCACATGAATGAATCCACGCTCAAAGGCCGTGACACATTGCTCAATTCGCCACCCCATTTGAACCCTCACCAAACCACACCTCACCCCTAAACTCATGAAAGAGGGTTACTTGGCCTCAACATGCGTGTCGCAGTACTCTCTTCCGGCGGCAAGGATTCTGCCGCTGCATGGTGGTGGGCAATGTGCCGTGGATGGGATGTCACTCATCTCGTCACTGTGCGAATTACAGGTGGCGACTCTTGGATGTTCCAAGTCCCTGGTACCCATCTCGTAGAACACCAAGCCAAACTCGCTGGGATCCAATGGGTCGAAGTTCATTCGGAAGGAAAACAAGAGGTTGAAATTACTGACCTCGAAACTGCATTATCCCAACTGAATATTGATGGCGTCGTTAGTGGAGCATTACGTTCTGATTACCAGAAGAGTCGGATTGAACGGATGGCTGAACGCCTCAACATCAAAAGTTGGACGCCACTGTGGCATCAGAAAAGTGAATCACACATGCACGGCCTCATTGAAAATGGGTTCGAGGTATTCATCACCGGAGTGAGTTGTGAAGGGTTAGGAAAGGAATGGATTGGTAGAACTCTGAATCTTGCTTGGCTAACAGAACTGGAAGAACTTGCACGACTGTATCGATTCAATGTAGATGGAGAGGGTGGAGAGTACGAAACGCTCGTTACCGGAGGGCCTCATTTACCAGGTAGACTCCAGTTAACTGGGACAGTCGATTGGGACGGAGTTCGTGGAACCTTTGAAATTGAAAAGGTTCACTCGATTGCTTGACGTGCAAGGGCGACACATTCATCGACAATTTCCCCGGAAACTCCGATGTGATTTGAAGGCTCAAACATTGCTTCCAACTGTTCTGCAGAGAAGGCTGCTGATATCGCTGGAGTGCGACTGCACACATCGATTAACTCGATATTCTTATCAACTGCTTCAAACGAAGCAGCACGAAGAATTTCATGAGCCTCGTCACGAGGAATACCGTGGTCCACAAGATCAATCATGACTTTTTCAGCCATGACCAAGCCCTTCTGTGCGTGTATATTAGCAAGACAACGGTCCGCATCAACCCACATATTTTTCAAAACATCTCGTGTTTTTGCAAGGACATCTTCACACAGAGCTGAACCATGAGAAAGTGTAAACCGCTCACTGCTGGAATTCGCTAAATCACGTTCATGCCAAAGCAAAGCATTTTCGTAAGTAGGGATAATCATTGCACGAACAATACGAGCAAGACCGCATGCGTTTTCTGATTTTATTGGATTCTTTTTGTGAGCCATGGTTGAAGAGCCTACTTGCTTTTCAACATCAAAACCTTCACCAGCCTCTCGAAGTTCAGAACGTTGAAGATTACGAACTTCTTGCAAAATCTTTTCACAGGATGTTGCAACATTCGACAGCCATGAGACATATTCAATATAGCGGTCACGGCCTACAACTTGGGTTGTAGCCAATGGCACTCCAAGACCCAAATGAGTCAAAATCAATCGTTGTAATTCACGGGCATTTTCTCCTTGTGCGGCACCTGTACCGACTGCTCCGAGGAATTTGCCGACTGAGATACGTGGAGCTGCTTCATCCAAACGAATCAACTGGCGACGAAGTTCATCAAGCCAAACTGCTGCCTTCAATCCAAAAGTAATCGGAACTGCTGCTTGACCATGCGTTCGGCCGAGCATGACTGTATCACGTTCGCGTTCAGCAACGTCTGCACAAACTCCAATCAATAAACAAAGTTGTTCTCTCAAGAGAACCATACTGTCTCGGAGTTGTATTGCCACTGCAGTGTCCACAATATCGTTTGAAGTCGCACCAAGATGAATACACCATCCGGCATCGCCTGCAGCCTCAGCCATTGCTTTGGTTAGTGCCATGATGTCGTGTCGGGTTTCAGCCTCAATTTCAGAAACACGTTCTTTCGTAACTGAATCGGGATTTGCAATTGCTGCAACGATGTTGTAATCTTCTTCGGTAACTCGGCCAAGTTGCATATGAGCCCAAATAAGGGCACGTTCGACCTCGAGTTGGCGCTCATGGCGTCCAACCTCGGACCATATTCGTTTGAAATCTTGGCAGCCATATCGGTAATCTAGCGGGCAGAAGGCCATACTTGTTTCCAAACGCCACGCTACATCAACATTGCCTTTGAAATCCATGCACCTTCATACACGCTCAGATGTTCGTCAACGGGGCGCTAGGCGACATCAATGGCTACTGGACTCATGACTGAACGGATGAGGATGATGGCGAGAGCCGTTGAAAGTAAGAAAGCGACACCGACATAGAGTGAAATATTGTACCACATCATTGCTAAGCCGAGTAAGGACATGTACGATACAACTTGACAAATGGCTGAAGCCGTTCTCAATTTAGTCATTCGCTCTTCACTCAATTCACCTTTATGTTCGAGTAAAAAAGTGTAAATCAAGAAATAAATCCCTTGAAATGGAATTGTTGCAGCAATAATGGCCAAGGCTAATTCACGAATGAACTTGGGGTCCCTCTCCTGCTCTATGCCGTGGAAGAGCATGAAAGCGGTATTTGTACCAAGGAGTGCTGCCATGATGGTCCAACGTTTGTCTTGTGAAGATGTGCGGCTTTCAACATTGACTGACTCCTCACTCATGAGCCGTTCGCTATTCGCAAAGGGTTTGATGTTTCCCGTGATTAAAGGCAAACATACTGCAATTTAGGCTATGTATTACAACAGCCAAAGTCTTCAGAGTAAACCTGAAATGAGTTTGATCATGACACCAGTGACCGTTGCAACAGCAAGTAATGCGAAAAGCATTGCAAGTGGTCCATACTGATTGGAATCTTCAAACAGTGTTGCTCGAATTCCATCACGCTTGATGGCATGAGAAAAAGAGTCTGCTTCAGCGTAGTCTGACAAAGGACGGCGAGGTATACGTTCACCTTTCCGGACAATCAAGTCGTCGCTCATACCGTTGGGTTATACTGGTAGGGCATGAATGTTCCTCAAAGAATAGAAACGAGGGTAAGTATCAATGACAAGTTCCACCCACCCGGTTTTATGGGCAGAGCAATCTTTGAAGTTGCGGGTGAAAATATTCATTTGGCTGTCGAAGGAAGTATTGGAGGAACAACACTCGGCTTGCATATTGCCACAGATGTTATCCAGCGTGGAGGACGGGTCCTGTGGGCATCACCTTTTATGCCCGATAATGTTCGATTTGGGCAAATGTTTGCCCACCTTTCACTTGGTCTTTCATCACGGTACCATGCTATGAATTTAGTAGGGGATTTTGATCAAGCTATGGAGATTTTAATCGACACCTCCAATTCACTTCCAAGTGTTCAATTAATCGTCTTGGATGATTGGTGTGATACTTCAGGTAAAATCCCAGCGAATAAAATAGCGGCTGTTAAACGACTTGCTGAAACCATTAACGACGACATATGTCTCCTTCTGACGAGCAAAGGAAGCATTGACGCGAGTGGTAATTCCGATAGTGCAATCGTTGCACGTGGAGAAAAAGCCATGCGTACAGCTGGATTCGAAATATGGAGATTAGAACGTCCAAAGGATGGACCTCACAGAACACTTGTACGTTCAGATGAAACTACGGATTTGAAACTCGAAGAGACTGGTTTCTTTCACTGATGTTCTTCTTCGTCGTCTTCACCGAGCAGTTCAGCCATTTCATCCAAGGCATCCTCATCTGGCTCATCAAACTGACTTGGGTTTTTAGCCCCACCACCAAGGATATCTTCGCCGGCAACTTTTGGTGCCAACTCATCAAGCATTGTTTGGCGGTTTTCTCCTGCACGCTTGGCGATGAACCAAGCCATAGCAAAAAACAGTACAGCACTTAGGAGATATGCGATGTTCTTGGTCAATTCTTCACTAGCCATACCACCGACACTCCAGTCTGCGTCTTATTGATTTCCCACAAATGAAGATGAATCCGTCGAATCTTCCCATTCCAACGGTCGAGCAAGATGCCTTCGTGCATCGACGGGGGGTTGTACCCAAGATTCAGCAGGTGCCATTCGAGGGACTAAATCCCAAGAATCATCGGTACGTTGCTTGCATTTTGGACAACGACACCCCTGGTTTTTCCCCATCGATTTCATTCGAACCGAGCATTCACTGCACATTGGACGTTGTTGATTTGGTTGTGCAGAAACGACTCGAAGTTTTTCAAGATGCAAAACACCGAATTCGGGAGATAAGCCGTAGCCTTCAATCAGATCACCTGGCTGAAGCCACTGGGCCATTTTCTTCACCGAACCTGATTCAGCAAAGGCGAGCCATTTGCCACTTTCAGTCGTAATTACGCAATTGCCACGATTCAAGATTTCAACACCAGCAACAGTCGCTTTTTGCAGATGAGAGAGATGGTCATCAGTTGCTTGGTTGGTCACAAATACCCGCATACCAACCGCTGATTCTGTTGATTCAGCAGCCAATAATTGGTTTCCTGCCTCCAATGCAGAAATTGAATCTCGAGCGCGAACACCAAAGAGAACTGGACAAGGGCCACGTGGTGCGACAAGTCCGGTTCCTTTGCGAGGGTCTCTTGAAAGAAATGTTGAAGGCATTGAATCGACAAGAGCAAGAGTTTGATGACAGACATTACGTTCCAATTGTCCATGACGATTTGTTTCTCTCCACGCAATCGCTTCCCAAGTGCATCGGTTTTGCCTCCATGCGACGGCTGCAGTTGCACCAATACGACCTTGACCCCCCCAAGAACGGTCCGCAGTAGGGACTTGAGTCAAATCGACTTCCGATTGTACGGCCATTGTATAGAATTCTTCAGCAGGTTGTTTTGATGAAAACCAAACCATGCCAGGGTCGGCAGGGTATTGCTCTCGATCGTCATGCACTGACGGTGATATCTTTCCTTTAGATGGAAGTAAATGGTTCTTCCAAAAATCCTCAAGATGGTGAAGAAATTCAGTTTCATCCTCAACCAGTAACTCGACGGCAACGGCTGCATTTCCTCGTGTTCGATGCTGGGCAAATGGCCATAATCGGACCAAACGAGGTGAGAGAACAGTTACTGATGAAGGTAAACTTTCGAGCAGAAGATGAAACGAATAGGTAGTACAACCTTCCGAGAGGCTGTCCGTATCGTCTAAACCGAGCCAACCCATATCGTCATCTCACCGGATGGAAGTCATCACCTTTGTTCTTCGAATCGAGTATTCTTTCAACGACAGGGAATATGCCGGATGCAGCATGAACTTGGAATAATCGTAGACCTTGAGCCCAACCTGCTCCCATATCACTTCCACGGTCACCGACCATGCAATCGAAGGAGTTGGAAGAACTCGGCTTTTGGCCCCACCAATCGACTTGACCATCGAGCGAATCTAATTCACCAATTGATTCTCCTTCTTTACATGAGAAATCATCTCGAAGTACTCGTTCGCCAAACCGTAACATTCCAGGCTTTGGTTTCCGACACATGCAACGGTCTCGGTGCCGATGTGGACAAGCAAGAATCATGTCGAAATGGGCATCAGGATCTTGTTCAAGAAATACCTTGCGCATATGATTATGAATCTCATGTAACTGATGTTCATCCCATAATCCACGAAGAATTGGTGATTGATTGGTCACCACGCAAATGCGGTACCCTGCACGACGAAGCATGCCGACTGCTTTGGGGGCATCAGTAAGTTGAACAAATTCTTGAGGGCTGTTGATATATTCCGGACTTCCGATATTGAGTACCCCGTCTCGATCAAGAAAAGCAATGCCACCATGAAGAGGAGATGCCTCTGGTAAAGGCGCAGGAGTATACTGGACAACACACCCTCGCATGGTCTTGCCACACGGTCGAAGGTGAAGTGATTTTGGTCGAAAGTACACGAGCGTTGAAATGGAATCATCATGTGGAATGAAACATGCTGTTCAGTTCAGAGGTGGCTTCGCTTCTCGGTGCTATCGGCTTAATTTCGCTTGCAGTGTCATGGCATCGTCGAAAGAAAGGCGAAATTCGTTTGGCTCAATTTGGCTGGATACTGGTTGGTTTGACGTTCTTCAATGATGCCTCGAAATATCTCGCACATGATGACCCAGTATTGACTGTCTTCTCGATTGCAGCATTACCTATGGCTGTTGGAATGGCTTTCTGGGAACAACGTGTGGATGATGAAAAGACGTCAAGTTCTTTGATTTGGGCCAGAGGTGCAGTTGCCTATGCTGGTGGACCCTACTTACTCATCGCCCATGTCCCATGGCTCAATGTTCTCGCCATTTGGTTTGTAGCAAGCCAAGCTGCTTTCTTCCTTCGGTTTTCTGGAAATGGAGATGTTGTGCTCGGAGAAACGACTGTCAATACCATTGACGGAGAAGTCGCATGGAGTGCATGGGATGGAAATCGCTGGTTCATGGGGGACTTTGTAGGTGAATATCCATTCCAAACTGAACTTCTCCTGAGCGATGGGTCAGCCATCGGAATAAATTTTGTTTTGGCTTGTACCGCTCTTCAATCAATGGTCATCTTCATCGGAGCCATTGCAGTTCTGGATATCGATTGGAAACGTCGATGCCGTGCACTTCTACTCACCATACCGGTGATTCACATCTTGAATCTCTTCCGTAATGCAGGACTGATTTGGATGCACATGACCTATGTTAATTGGTCATACCTTGGTATGTCAGTGTTTGAATTTGGTCATGCCTATGCAGCTCGAGTCGTATCCTTAGGTGCGATGTTTTTGATGGCACTGATTATGTTTGACATCCTTCCTGAGTTACACCGGCACATTGTCCGGCTCTTACGACCGTTTGGACTGTTACAAGTGAAAACCAAGAATAAAACTTGAACTTACTGTTGCTTCCAAGGCTGAGTAGCATCAGTTCGTGTCCATTTCTTCCCGCTACCGGCTGGGTATTCTACGACTTCATGGCCGTTGGAATCAATCATTCCCATCAATGCAGACGGTGGTGCTTGCTGAGAAGGTGAATCGAATAAGTCACTGACCTCATCAAAGAGAGTTGATGCTACGGGAGCTGTGCTGTATTCTTCAAATGGATTTGCCTTTCCTGGAATCTGTTGGTTTGTAGGCATGATTTCAAGTGATGGTAGAGTTTTGGCTTCCTGCTCCATCATTCGCTCGTCGAATCCAGATGGATCATCGGAAGAAACCCAATCATTGGAAGATTTACTTCCATTACCGCTACGAAGGAAGAAGACAAGGACGCCAATGAGCATGACAAAGAGAATTCCACCGCCTGAATAGATGACGTCATTGGCCACACTTGGTGCAAGGTCAGCATTATCGCCGACTCCATCACCATCGGTATCTTTCGTTTCATCGGGGTCATTTGGGAAAGCATCTTCATCATCTGGAACGCCGTCATTATCACCATCGAAAGCATCGAAAGTCGTTTCACAAATCAATGCAGCAATTTCAAGTTCATCATCGCTTAATTGCCCATCGGAATTTACATCCATTTTGACAAATACATACTCATTCGAGAATGATTGAGACGAAAAGAGTTCAATTGAGACGGTATTCGAGTTCTCTAATTGGTCAAATGTGAACCAAAGTTCGTTACTGCACGAACATGATTCCTGAACGATTTCTCTGAACTCTAACTCACCATCAGCATTCAGATCAAGTTCGGAGAACGTAACATCATCGATTCCAGCCTCTTCAAATTCTCTTGACGAAACTATACCATCTTCATCGAGGTCTGTACTGGTCAACATTTCTTTTGCCAATTCTTCACACGTCACGACAACCACAGGTTCTGTTGGGTCAATAGGTTCGAGAGGCGGGATGTCGGAGTATTCCCATTTTGCAACAAGCGTCACATCGGAAAAAGTATCTTCTGCAATCAGCGTAATGTCAAATCGACCATTCGAAGGCATTTCGATGAAGAGAGACTGCGAAGTTCCATCGCCGTTTGACTGAACGATAATGGTCTCGCTGGTAAAATCAACAATAGGCATTTGACGGCCACCAGGCCTCCCGTTGTTATCGCCACCTCCATTGAAATCATCACCGAAATCGATCGAAATCTGTTCACCTTCACCTTCAACAATAAGTTGTCCTTGACCACCAAATGTAGTGATTTCAAGGAATTCACCGGGTTTATCCAATTGAACATAAAAGAACAATTCTTCACCTTTCGGCGCTTCGATTCCGGATATTTCTTCACCATTGAAGAGTTCAATCGGTGTACCGTCATAACTCCAGACATATCGGTCTTCAAAGGAAGCGGTAATCATAACATTGGCAAATATTTCATCTGTATAGACCAAAATATACCACATTCCCGGAGTCGGTTCGTTAAATCCAATCAGGTCACCTGCACCCGGACTACCAGATAGATGGTCGTAATTGACTGCATCAGGTGCTTCCAAGTATTGCATGAAAATTGTTGCTTCACCATACCCTTCAGCAAGGTCGACTTCAAGGCGTTCAGTACCGGTTGGCACATCAATTTTGAAATATTGCAGTAATCCATCGTAACCACTGATTGGCCCATAAGCAACACCTGCAGTAAGTTCTACTGCATCTTCAGGAACGACGTTATCAGGGGCGTAGGAAAAACTGGCTCTGATGGTGTAATCTAATGCACGTTGGAAAGTATACGCAGTCACATAATACATTCCGGGTTCAACATCATACAATGTTGTGACTTCTTCGTTACCTTGGCCACTGCTCCACGCCATTTTGGATGGTGATTCAGAATCTACGTCATCTGGAAGGAAGAAATCTTCGAACAAGGAAAAGGGGTCAGGAACTGTACCCCAAGAAAGGCCGAGATTTATGTTACCAGTGCCGCTGTAGGTTTCTACGGTCAAACTTGCGAGTGGTTCAGTCACGTTGACGTAATAGAACATCATTCGTTCATCGAAATCAGCTTGGCGGCCAACATCAATTGATTGGTCAGTAACTGGAATACCGTTGATTAATTCAGTCATGTCATCCAATGCAGGAGGTGGATCTGCGATGACCCAAGTCAATGTGAGAGTCAAATCTTCAATATCTTCAGACGGTATGATGACAATCCACCAGGTACCAGAATCTGGCCAACTCCAAGTTTCCCAAGCATAACTGAATTCGGCTTCAAAATAGTGGTCATGGTCCCAAGAACTTGGAATCGAGTCATGAGACATATAGACATCAACTGTTATGGGTTCTTTACCGAATTCACCCCAGGAATTCATGTTGAAATACATCTCCTTTGTCATTTCCTCAACGTCTCCATAAAACAGTAAATGATCACCTGCTTCAGCAAATTCAATCGTAATGTCTTCATCATTGAAAAGTTCGATTGCCTGTGTGACAATCGTACCGTCTGGCATTACCCAATCAGCACCATGGATCTCTCCTGTGTGAGCAGAAGAATCTGTTGTCGTTGAACCTTCACCTTCAGGGAAAGTCCATTCAGAAATCAACTCCAATGTTGAATTTGGTAACTGGTCCGATACCCAAACTGAGAGATTGTCCATCAGACCTGTGAAGTAATTACAGTCACATCCAGCACCCATACGGCCAATGTAAAATTCATCGCATTCCTCACCAGTGGTAAAACAGTCGTTAGAACCAAAATCACCGAGTGGAATATTGGCATCATCAGCGGAAATCATACCAGCAGATTCGCCGTTGACAAAGAACTCTCCATCAACGCCGTTGTTAATCGAAACGGCCACATGAGACCAAGTCTCCGTTGGAATACTTGTATTCGAAACTGGATGCTTTGAGAAACTGTATTCAGATGCATACGAGAGGTTACCGCCGTTGAGGTACATTCCCCAACCATAATCACCTTTCATCATGATAAATTGCACGCCTTCATCGGTAAACGGATAAATCCAAGCTTCAAGATACAATTCACCTGTATCTGAAAAGTTAAAATCAGAATCGTGCTCAACAACGACGTGGTCACCTTCACCGTTAAAACGAAGGGAAAAGTCTGCACCTTCACCAACTTCCACTACGCCATACACAGGGAAGTATTGAGGGTCATTTTCCAAATCGTTCCATGATGTCGGCATTATGTTACCCATGTTTGTGCTGGCAATGTGGACATAATCTTCATCTCCACCTTCTGATGGTTGACTGTCACCCCAATTATTGTAGTAAAAAGGAGTTCCATCATGCCACTTGTAGTATCCATCATCATCATGGTCAGATAAGCCGATCCAAAGGTGACGTGATTGGTTGTCAAAGGAAGCGAATGTGTCAAAGAGCCATTGATTTTCTTCAGCATCATCGACCGTTGAGAGGAATCCATTGAGTCCCCGGGCAGCATCCGCAGCATCTTCCCAAGAACTGGCACTGAGCAAGTGATAGGTGTGATTATTTGCAGGATTGACGACCGTATCCAATATTTCAATACCGGTCGAATTTTCAGCTTCAACTGTAGTAAAGAATGGAGAAAGAGAACTCAAGAAAAAAATCATTACGAGGGTAACTGTTAGACCTTTCATAGCAAAAGGTGTGCCTCAGTGTCTTATCAATCCATTGGTAATGTGTTTTTACAATGATGTACTCAAATATCGAATTCACTTAAAAAGGCTATTTGAGGCGTTTTCCACCAATCCTCAAATCGGTATGAAGAGGCATTTGGTGTTCCCAAGCAAATTCTTTGACGATACGCCATGCCTTTTCAGAGCCTTCATAATCCTTGATATCGATAATATTGTTACGCGTATTTGCTTTAAATGCAGCAATTGGTTCAGCATTCTTGAACACCAAATATGCGGAACCAAACCCGAACTTTTCTTTGAGAATATCGGAGAAATACGGGGCAATAGGGTCACTTGGGGGCAATACGAAATCACGAATTGGGGGAATGTCTTGAGCCTCTTCAAGTAGATTCTTCCGACCCCAACACACCTGGTCGAGGTCTTCGATGAGGAATCCTTTCACTAATGTCTCGTCTTCTTCAAAAGATGTGAGAACTGATTTTATTTCCTCAGGCTTGAAAGGAGTGCCTGCCAAACGAAGTATTTGTTTGAGGGTAATCACCGGGTATTCTTTCACTAAATTCCGCAGATATTCACGTCTCAACTCTACACGATCAATATTTTTAACAAGTTTTACAGTTCGGAACCCACCTCTGAAATCTTGAACAATATGACCTGTTCGAATTAACGGTTGAATCAGTTTTCTAAATTCGGATTGTGTCAGTGCATGTCGTTCTTTGAACAAATTTGGGTCTGAGTTCGAACTGAAAAAGTCAATGATATCCCAGAGTTCATCTTCAGGAGGTTCTCCACGAATCGCTAATAAATTCTGGAAATGTTCGTAGGTCGACCAAACTTGATGGCCTCGAAGATTGACACCTTGATGTAAACGATTGGCGCTTGCCATGCTCTTCAAGTCAACACGATACAATTCACAACGACCACGCAAAGCAAAGTCGTCTCGAATTTCATCAACATGTTTGACCGCTGCACTTTCATGCTCAAGACGCGTCTTTTGGTGAAGGTGATGACGGTAGAAGAGAGCACGTTCTGCGATTTCTCTTGGTTGTGGGTCGACCACGCCGCCACGTATCATTCGTTCTCCAGCCATCTTGAATCCGATTGACTCGAGAGCAGTACGAGTCTTTTCATCCAAATTCGCGACAGGTTCACTGTTGAAATTGGACATCACTGCTACGTCGACCAATTGGTCAGCGTGGTTTTCTAATAAGATCTCAAAGGCAGTACAAAATTCATCGAGATAAGCTGTAGGGATGTGCAAATCTTTGATGACAAGATAATCATTTACCTTGAACATGAGAACTTTCCCGATTGGATCAATTCCTTTGAAAACTGGAAGATACCATCCACGGTCAAGGACACTGCGGACTTCCCAGATGAATCTCGAAACATAGGGGTCCGACTGAGTTAGAATTCGGATTTGTCGGTCTTCTCTTCGTGGGCGTTGAAGGAAGTCGACCTCTTCTGGCATACAGTAAAATGCTTCAGGGTCGGGAACCAAGGCCATTACTTTCGCAATACGCCCGTCTTTCTCAAGATTCATCAGAGCAATCGTCAAATCTTCAAACGAACGAGTAACATAGAAACGAAGTGTGCTTCCTTTGACTGGCCCCATTCTTCGTATGAGATCGGTCAGAGAACTCTCGAAGTCAAGAGCCTCATAGACACCATGAACTCGGTGGAATAAGGAAAGGCGGCGGCGGCGGCCAGATACGTCTTCAAATTGTTTGACGACGAGCATCTGACGTTCTAAATTCGACATGGCATATTTGATGTCACGCTGTAAAGCACGATGCTCATCTCCTTTCGGGAAACCTTCCATAATTTCTTGTCGGGTTACATTTTCGCCGATAGGGATACGACGAAGTAATTCTTCTTCCATTGCGCCAATCCAAGGTTCTGGTTTCAAACCAAGCAACATTGGAATCGTTTCTTTGTTCGTATAGCCCATTTTGTTGTGCAAAAGGCGGCCCATGATGATGTCAGAATCCAGTTGCATATCTTGCCAGTCTTTGAAACTGAAATCATTGACTCGATAGAGGAGTTCTTGTTGCTTTTGGAACAAAACATGAGAATCAAAGGCAGCAAATCCATCATCATACATCTTGAAAGTCTTGTCGAAAACAAGGTTTTGTACCCATCGATATTCAACGACATCTTCCGAGCCATCAATCAAACGATGCTCATCAATTTTGAGAATATATTCAGCGTCGTCGGTTTGTTTATAGAAACCAACGGATAAGACATTGCGAGTTTCAAGTTCCATTAAGATACGATCAACCATTTTACGAGGGAAGGGTAATCGTTGTCCGAGAACGTCTCCCGTTTGTGGACCTTCACTACCGAGCATTTCGATGATTTTGACACGTAAGGCTTCATGCGGGTCACCAAGTTCTTTCTCTTCCCATGCAGTCGGTACTCTTCCATTAAACTCCGTAGCAACCTTGTAGGATAGTCCGCTAATGTGAAGTTCACGCAAATCATCAACATCACCGCCACCATTGACCGAAAGACAACCGAGCGTTCCATGGATTTCTGCCATAAAGGAACTGAACCATTTCCCGTCCAACTCTTCAGCACCCGTTCCTTCGAGTTTTGTGATTTTTCCTTGTTGACAAAGAACTTCAACCCATTCGCGTAGCAAGTCCATTTCGATGTCTTGGAGTTTAGCATTATACAACGGGTTCTGGAACGATGAATCAAGCCCACCACCGTGAGACATGAGAGTAAACAATTGTTGGGCATTTTCTGGAATTGGTGCTTTGTCAAGATAGAATTTTGAAAGTTGTTCAGCTGTCAGTTCAGTGGCCAGACTACGGGTTCCAAGAAGGCGACGAAGAACTTCGGGGTCGATGTCTTTGACCAAAAACGCCCGGGTTTTCATTGCCATCAAGTCTTCAAATGCAGACATGAACAGGGACATTCCAAGTCGTGATGGGACCGTGACCTTGTTGTGAACGATACGTGCATCACCCGTGACACATAAATTCAAGAATTGTTGGAGACTCTTCATGTCAATATCACCAAACATGATCTCATTCTTTGCTTCACGCATGAGAAGACTGTCATCAATGGTACGATGCTTATTGAGCAATGCATCAGCACGTTGTTGGAATTGCTGCGGGCTAATCTCTTCAGCCCCAATTCGCTTCGGAATAATCATTGAACGGCCAGAGACTTCTCTAAATCTCTTTGCAAATATTTGAGTGTTCACAATGTAGCGTTCAATGACTTCTGTGTGGTCATTATCTCTGAACGCCTGGTACATTTGTCCAGGGTCAACCTCTTCAGATGTTCGAATAAGTAATCCATTTTCATCAAAGGACAATTCAATGACTGTGATATTATTGGATTCGGCTAATCCTGCCATGAAATATCCAAGGGCTGTATTGAAACCTCTCCCTCTGCATGTTGTAATCATGTACGTCGGATGGCCGCCCGAAATCACTTGCTCAACCAAAATACGATTTGGGTCAGGGACTTGGAATGAATCGATAGAATGCTCTTCGAGATGGCGAGCGATGGCATTAGCGACACTTGAAGAAAGTCCGTATGCATCACGCAGTAGTATACGGGGATCTTGTTCCCGACGGAGAGCAACAATACAATGACCAATGAGACTCAAAAGAGCATTCGAAAGTTCGCGTGAACGTGAACGTGCTTCACCAGACCATGAAGGTACAGTTGGTCGGTGCCCTGTTACCGACGCGACATTCACTCGAGTCCCCTGAATATTGGTGACTCGATAAGTCGAACCACCGAGTAAAATAACGTCTCCGCCACGTAGATTCGATACGAAAGAACCGGAGAGTTGACCGAGAATTGAACCTTCAGCATTGAACACTAAGTAGGAATTATCTGGAGCAATTGTTCCAATATTGGTGTAATAAATCATACGAGAATATCCACGCTTACCGTAGACATTCTCTTCCCAATCAATCCAGATTCGCCGTTCATCTTCAAGCATGTCAAGAACTTCAATGAAGTCATCGTATTCGAAATTACGATACGACCATGCATTGACAATGACTTCGTAGGCTTCATCAATATCAAGATCATTGATAATGACAAGACCAATCATAAATTGGGCGACAACGTCAAGACAGTTCTCGGGGAAATCGAGTCGATCCATTTCACCGGTTTGAATCGCAGATTGCAAGGCTGCAAGTTCGATCAGGTCATCAACGCTTGAGGGTAAAAACCGAGCACGAGGTATTCCGCCGACGTGGTGGCCTGCACGACCAATCCTCTGTAATGCAGTTGCAATATCTCCAGGGCTACCGATTTGGAGAACCAAATCGACTGATCCAATATCGATACCCATTTCAAGTGAGGAAGAAGTAACGACGGCACGCAAATGACCGTGCTTCAGCTTTTTCTCAACTTCTAAACGAATTTTCTTATCCATTGAACCGTGGTGACCTGCAACTAAATCGCCCAAATATGGTCGTAATTTGAGAACAATATTTTCCGTCATTTTCCGAGTATTTGCAAATACCAAAGTGGTATTGTGGGCTGCAATCAAGTCAGCAATTGCTTCGACATTCTTTTCAAATATTTTGAGAACGGAAAGGTCACTGAATTTAGGGTCAGTAAGCAAAATATCGAGATCAAGCTCTCTTGAACCCGAGATTTTAGCGATACAAACTCGAGTATTATCGCCGCGACTTTCTCTATCGTCACTTGATACCAAATATTCAGCCACTGTTTCAAGAGGTTCCATTGTTGCCGAAATCCCAATACGTTGTACTGGTCGAGTCAATAATGTATCCAAATACGAGAGGGTCAATGCGAGGTGAACACCACGCTTGCTTGGAACCAAAGAGTGTAATTCGTCAATAATCATGTATTCAACTTCACTGACAATTGGTTGAAACCGTGGAGATGTAATGGCAATGGCGAGACTCTCGGGTGTGGTAATGAGAATGTGTGGTGGGTTACGGAGCATTTTTTGGCGCTCAGATTGAGGAGTGTCACCAGTTCGCAATCCAACACGAATTTCTTGAGCCCTACTTGGTAAATAGGATTCAGAAATTTCAGTCAGAGGGCCAATTAAGTTTCTTTGAATATCATTTGCAAGTGCCTTTATTGGAGAAATATAGACGCAATAGACTCTTTTTTCCAATTTATTATCCAATGCACGACGTACGAGTTGATCAATAATGGAGAGAAAAGCAGTCAATGTTTTACCGGAACCAGTCGGTGAACAAAGTAGAAGATGTTCATGGTTGATAATTGCAGGAATTGCCAATTTTTGAGGCTCAGTAAAGTCTGGAAATTTATCCTTAAACCAATTTCGGACAGGAGGACAGAGCATCTCCAAGAGTTCCTCGGTTTCCAGAGGATTGTCTAAGTAGTGAATATCTGCCATTTATTTTCAACAGTCCCGTGGTTCTCATTCGTATGCAAGGAGTAAATCAACGTACCGATTGAAAGGGTAAACCTGTGTCGATTTATGCCCAGCCGATTCCGCCTTTTTTCCAACGATTGACAGGTTCAGTATCCGGAGCAGGTGGCATCAGTAAAAGGACCGACTGCGTCGCATCCAAGGGAACTTGAATCTCGTGTAAAGCACCAGTCGGACAGGACCCAATGCAAGAAAGACAGCCAACACACTGTGATGCAACGACAATGACAGGACGTTTTTTGTGTGTACGCGATTCTGGGTTGCTTGAAAGAGGTAAAAGTGCCTCGAATGGGCAATGAGAAATGCACAAATCACAACCGGTACAATCCGGTTCAGTGATAGCGACCATTGATTGCCCCATGGAATCTCTTTAGTGGCGGTCATTCTTAACGCTACGCTTGGACTATTTTATGCTTGTAGAACGGTGAGGTTGAAAGGCCAGTCCACCTACCGGTGTTTAGGTGTGGCAATGACAGAACCTGATACAAGCAGATTAGAGCGTTTGTCTGGTGTCCTCAAACGAAGAGGTGTTTTACTTCCTGCTTTTGAGATCCACGGCGGTGCCAAAGGTCTGTACGATTTTGGCCCTGTTGGTGGAAGACTTCGTAATAGAGTCAACCAAACATGGCTCAATCACTGGCTTTCATTGGGGAATATTGTCGAGATTTCTTGTCCAACCGTGACACCCTATGCCGTTCTTGAGGCGTCAGGTCACGTTGGTGAATTCTCGGACTTCATGACTGTATGTGGCTCGTGTGAAGAAGCAAGCCGTGCAGATACATTGCTCGAATCTTTTCATTCAAACCCTGATTCACTCACAAAAGATGAACTGCAAGTACTTCTCGACCAGTCTCAGCCACCTTGCCCAGCATGTAAATCGGTTGAATGGAGCGAAATTACAGCTCAAAACTTGATGTTCAATACGACCATTGGTGCAGGTTCATCTGGGCGGCCAGGTTTTCTACGCCCTGAAACAGCCCAAGGAATGTTCACCTCCTTCTCGGCCTTGTATCGTCATAATCGGGAACGTTTACCGTTTGGTGCCATTCAAGTTGGTAAAGGGTACAGAAATGAAATTTCACCGCGTCAGGGAATGATACGTTTGCGTGAATTCAACATGGCAGAATTAGAGTATTTCATCAACCCTCACGAAGATGCTAGCCATGATTTCACCCCGTGGAGTGAACAAATGATTACACTTATTGCAGACGGTAAAGGCGAAATTCAAATGAGTTTCAAGGATGCTGTTGAACAAAATGTCATTCGACATGCAACGGTTGGATACTTTATGGCTCAAACCTTTGACTTTTTAGTAAAAGTTGGAATCGATGCTCAACGCCTCCGATTCCGTCAACATGAAGCAGATGAAATGGCTCATTATGCATCGGATTGTTGGGATGCGGAAATACATGGTTCCTATGGATGGGTCGAATGTGTTGGAATTGCCCATCGAGGTTGCTACGATCTTGAGTCTCACGAAAAGGCAACAGGTAAATCACTCCGTGCTCGAAGAGAGTTTGCGGAACCTCAGGTGATCGAAACTGATGGATGGACATTGAATGGCGCAACAGCAGGACCAGCATTCAGGGCATTAGCAGGTGCTGTAAAGACCGCTGTCGAAGGATTGCCATCTTCAACTTCCTTCCCTCATCTCTTAACCCTCGAAAGTGGAGAACAGGTGACGGTTGAAACAGAGCATGTCAAACGCGACCAGCGTACTGAAACGATTACTGGGGAATGGTACATCCCTCATGTTGTTGAACCTGCATTTGGTATTGACCGAATTATTTGGCATATTCTTGACCATGCGTATGACGAAACTGGAAAAGATGGAGAGGAATACACCATCATGCGATTGAGTGAAAATGTCGCTCCTGTCGACTATTGTGTTTTCCCATTGTTTGAGAAGGATGGAATGGGCGAACTTGCCCAATCGATTCACCGAACATTATGTTCGAAACAGAACCTTGTCTCAATGTACGATAGCAGCGGTTCGATTGGGCGACGTTATGCTCGTGCAGATGAAATTGGAGTTCCAAAATGCATCACTGTTGATCATCAATCTCTTGAAGATCAAACTGTAACCATTCGGGACAGAGATTCTGGTGAACAGCACCGCGTTCCGATTGATTCACTGTAAACCTCCTTTTCGGAATGGAATGGTAAATTCTTCACTGAAGGTTGAAGAACCCTCGGAAAATTGTCGAACCATGGCTGGTGTTACCGATTGGACGGAACGGCACCGGCCTTCGTCTGAACGCCAGTTAGAAGGCAATGAAGTTCAGCGTCGAAAAATTCGTGCTTGGTTGGATGAATGGAAGAACGGTAACCCTCGAAAGAAGGCACTGCTCTTGGTTGGTCCGCCAGGGGTTGGAAAAACTTCAGTTGCACGAGCTATTGCACAAGACATGGGTTGGAATGTCATTGAACTCAATGCCTCAGATGCACGCAACGCTGCAGCCATACGAAAAGTTGCGACGCACGGTTCGACCCATCGTTCATTGTTTCACAATCCGAATGAAAAGAAGAAGCGAACATTGGTTTTACTCGATGAGGTTGACCACCTTTCCGGTGGGCTGATGGCCGTGAGTCAAAACCGGATCGAAAAGGCAATGCAAGGTGAAGATGAAAAAGGAAAAGATGTTTCTTTGAAAGGGGACTCAGGTGGTAAAGCAGAATTGCTTAACCTCCTTGCTGAAACTCGTCAACCTGTGATTCTAGCCTGTAATGAGATCATGGGGTTATGGGGGAGAGGTTCGTCTTGGAGTTCGACTCGGGACCGATTCACAAAGCATCTCCTCACCATCACATTCGATCGTGCCAGTGATGAAGCGCTCCGACGTATTGCACGCCGAGTATTACGTGAAGAGAACTTAGAATTCGATGATGCTGCCATTGAAGCACTTGTCGACAATAATCCCGGTGATTTACGGGCACTCGTTCGAGACCTCCAGGTCCTTTCATCGACCGCAACCGGAACAATCACCGAAGAAATGGTTGCCAATCAGGCACATGCTGGACGGCGCGATACTTCGGAAGGCGTGTTTCCTGGACTGGATAAGTTATACAGGGCCACTGAAGCGGAAGAAGCAGTTCTAATCGGCCGTTCTATAGAAAAATCACCACCCGACATGGTCAACTGGATTCATTGGAATAATGCTGCTTTATTTCCCAAAGTAGATTCAATCGCTCGTGGAAATCAGAGTCTTTCAATGGCCTCAAAAATGTACATGGGTCAATTCAGAAGTACTGCACATCGCTCATGGTATTGGAGTGGGCAACTTGCAAGTCTTTCTGCTTCAGTCACCAATACAGTCCCCTTCACAAGTCGTATCTATCCATCCTATCCAAATTTCCTGCGACGTCAATCAACACGAACTCGGCCTTCAATCCTCAAACGGATGGGAAGTTATTCTGGCATGAGTTCATCGGCACTTCGAGAAGAAATACTTCCTCTCCTTTCTGCTATGCTCAAAGACTCACCTCAAATCGGAGATTCGGAAGATTTCGCACTGTCACTGACTTACGGATTCACAGGTGAAGAGCACGCATCTCTTGCTGGCCTGCCTCTCTCCCGTAAAGCGACAAAACAACTCATCGCAAAATATGAACTGGCTTATGAAAAGCAGTTGAGTGAGCAAATCTTTGAGCCATTGAAGATCGAAGAAGTTGAACCCGAACAACAAACTTCAATTGAAGAAAAGAAGGATGAGGAAGACGGTTCGTCAAACGGTCAAATGAAACTCTTTTGATTCATTCAGACTTTTTATTCTCATCTTTATCTTCCATCAGTCGACGGAAGAGGGCGATTGCCGCACGGTCAGATTGTACACGCTTTTCTCTTCGCCAAGTACGAGGATGAATGAGAATGACTGCCGTCAAAAGTTCGAGACGACCAAACCACATCAAAACAGATGTAATCAATAAAGCCCCGGAGTTCATGCCTGCCCAAGTATTACTTGGGCCATAATCACCCAATGTTGGGCCTGTATTTCCGAGTGATGATGCTACGACCATCGTCACACTCTCAAATGTATCACCTGGCATGAATATCGCTAAGATGAGACTTGATATGAAAAACAATCCAACCCATACGAACAACATCCCAACGATAAGACCAATCTGGTTCTGTTCAACAACTTCGCCGTTCATGCGAATTTGCTCAATCTTGCGTGGCTGAGCGATTCGGACAAGTTCTCTCATCGCCACTTTAAACGCCAGGGTAACTCTCAATAGTTTCAATCCACCACTGGTAGAACCCGCACTGGCACCTACAACCATAAGGATAAAGAGAATCAAATGTGTGACTAATGGCCAAGATGCATCCATGTAGTCAGTCGAAGTATAACCCGTGCTGGTACCGATCGATACGACTTGGAACAGACTGTCCCGAAGCGCATTACCTGCTGAGGTTCCCGAAGCTAAGAGGGCAACGAATACAGCAAGTACTCCAACCGTGATGTAGACGACATAATTTCGGAATTCTTCATCACCAAACGCTCTCTTGAAATCTCCATCACGAATGAACCAAAGAAGCGTAAAATTAACACCTGCCAAGAACATAAAGATGATAATGATTGATTCGACGAGGAATGAATCATAGAATCCGATACTTGCATCGCGTGTTGAAAAACCTCCAGATGGCATGGTTGTCAATGCATGGTTTACCGAATCGAACATGTCCATCGCACCTGAAAAGTAGAGCAGTAAGAACTCAATAAAAGTGAGGAACAAATACAATCCCCACAACGCAAACGCAGTTTGTTTCAACTTCGGACGCAGTCTTGAGAGTGAGGGACCGGTTAATTCTGCACGAGCCAGAGCCATCCCCCCACCAATGACACGTGAAAGAATCATCATTCCAAGCATGATGATTCCCATGCCACCAAACCATTGTGTAAGTGATCGCCAAATGAGAAGGCCACGCGGCTGTGCGTTAATACAATCAACCGTTGTCCCAGGTATACAATTTGGACTCATATTATGAGTGATAACTGTGGCACCCGTTGTTGTGAAACCAGACATCGATTCAAACCATGAGTTCACTGCACCACGTGCGATATCGATAAACGATGCATCCGGAGTAAAAGGTCCTACAAAGACACCACCGAGCCAGAATGGTAGTGAGCCAATGAAAACTGCAATTGGCCATACGAGTGCTACTGCAGCAAACGCCTCACGGTCTCGGAGACGTTCAGAAGTGTCTGTACGTGTCCAAACACTCAACATGACTATGCCAAGGACGGGTGAAACAATCGCAGGTACAAGAAAAGCGGAAAGCGCCATTTGGAGGTCATCCAACCACCATGTGACCAATCCACAGACAACAAGAGGTACAGTGAGCGCAATGAGCGTCCAACCGAGGATGAGAGATAATACATCGAAACGCATATTCTATTCACACCTTGAACCGTTTTTCGAGATCTACAACTTTTTCAGGACTGCAAAAAATGATTAAACGGTCATCTTCAAGCAAAGTTTTGTCCGGAGAAGGTCGCAATGATTCCCAAGTACCGTTCGTGTTTCGACGTTGAATAAAGGCGATTCGCATCCAATCTGGGAACGATGCCTCAAGAATCCGCTTTCCTGCATATTTGGAATCTCCTGAAACCGGCATACTGACTCCAATAATATTTGGGATATTTGACAAGATTGCATAACCGCCTGCCGTTTTCGTATGGATTTGGGCGAGCATATTGTCAACAGCCACTCGCTTACGATCGACTGCAAAGGTAATACCCATTCTTTGCGTTACTTTGACTAAGTCCGCATCATAAAGAAGTAAACCTGTACGCTGCACACCCATATCACTGGCAAGCAAAGCAGCAGCAATACTGGCCAAATCATCTTCAAGTGCCGCAATAGCAATGTGATGTTCAGAAATCCCAATCTCAGTCAAAATATCCCGATCCAAATGGTCGCCGTGTATCACTTCGAGTAAAGGATTTGAACCAATCTCAGTCCCAGACAATGTGTTTGCTACTTGTAAATCTCGTTCGATAACAGTTACCGAAGCTCCTGCTTTCAACCAATCATCGGCAATACGTTGGCCAATTTTGTTAGCACCGATTACTGCCACTCGAGGTTGGGTTGGGAAATCGGTTGCTTCATGTCCAAAGATGCTGAGAATACGGTTAAAACTTGAAAGACCAGTTGTAGCAACCGCAATACGGTCATTTGGCATAAGCATGAAATCACCATCAGGAACCAGACTTCTCTCATTTTCACGCTTCAAACCAACAATCAATGGCATTCCGCCCTCGATCGTTTTACTCGCATCACGAAGGCATTGGAACACGACTTGAGTGGCCTTACTTGTGATGTCCAATTCGATAATGAACGCATCATGACCGAAGGGAATGACTTCTTCGATAGCGGCTGAACGTAAACCAGAATGAAGTCGTCGAATGGCACCTTCCAATGGGTTGACGACGTGATGTACTTTTGCCCATTCCTGAAGTTTACCTTCATCTTGTTCCTGAACATAATTCATATTTCGAACACGGCAGATGGATAAAAGGGGCTTAGCTTTTGGACCACTTTGCTCATTGTGAGCATGGTGGGCAAGTGCACACGCCAGAAGATTACGCTCATCAGAATTTGTAGCAGCAACAAAAACTTCTGCTTCGCCAATACCGGCTTCATACAATTTTTCACGTGTCGTTAAGTCACCATGAATTACTAACACATCGAGATTCTGAGCATTTTTTACTGCGCGTGAATCCGAATCTACGAGAACGACATCCATGTCTTCAGCACGTAGAGCACGAGCCATATCGGTCCCGACACGTCCTGCTCCACCGATAATAATTCTCATTCAAACCCCATTCCATAAACTATCCCAACCAGTCATCTTTTCTGGCAGTACCTTGACTTGGAATTGTCCTCCTGATGTATCAACATTACCAACAGTGGAATATAGAGGCGGCGCTCGATCAAGTCCGTTGTTCGAATATTTCCCAGGAGAATAATAATTACTAAGCAGCGTACCCGTAGCATCGGGTTCTTCAATCCAAGAGATGTATGCATTCGGAGTGTGTAATAACCATTTATTGTTGACGACATCCACAGATGCTTCAACAAAACATGTATTCAAATCGATGTTTCGAGAAGAACACCATGATTCACTCATTGGAAGTAAGATGTAGCCCCAAGCGTGCCCTTCCCAATACTTATACTCGGCATCGGCTAATGCTCCAAAAACATACCAACCAGGGAGACTTTTAGTCCGTAATAAGGAAAGGAAGGCATTGGTTTGTTCGTCACAATCTCCCATATTGTCAAGCAAACACTGGGGGCCATTTCTCGCAGTAATTGGCGCTTCCTTGTCGTAGGCAACATTCTCTTTCAGGTAATCAAATGAAGCCCGAGAAAAGGCATACGCATTGTCTCTGAGACCTTCAGGTAAACTTGACGAGATAAGAGCGGCTGTTTCAAGCACTGTTGCATGCTGAGCATTGATGGCATAACTATGATCAACACCATTACGTGTACCTCGGTCATACCATGTAGGATTGGTGAATTTTCGGAAATGTTCACCGTCTCCACGGAACTCTGCATCGCTGAATGTCCCGCTGTTGTCGACGTTAATACCTTCATCTGTACCAGCAATACGTGAATCGACGCGACTTGCATCCCACCATGAATAGGAGGTACTGGTGATTGTGACTTGGAAGGAAAAGACGACGATTTCCCCGGGTCCAAGAGCAAACTCCATCTTTACGCAGTTACCAACACTACAGGATGAGTTTTCGATCCCATAACCTGGCCACCAAACAGAATGGCCTTTGGAAGTCGTAATTTTATCCTCAATGGTGCGAATGGTTCCATCCGTTGGGACTTGAACCACATCGTCAATAACCGAATCACCATTATCGAAAAAAATGTTTACATACTCTACCCGTTGTATTTGGTTCGTTGAACTTGGCGGAGTGCCGTCTGTGTATTGGAAATCATTCATTTCACCAGAAAGGGAATTAACATCCGTCGGAATAACAATGTCTTCATAGGCCCATCCATTTGAATTTGAATTCACAAGAACAACTGTTCGGTCAAGTGTAAAAGTGGCTTCGTTGGGATAAAGATGGTATGGTGCAAAGGTTCCAAGTACATATTCTTGTACACCTGGGGCCCATTTTTCGAAAAAATTCTCACGAACTTGAGGTGAAAGCATGATGAACGCAATTAAAAAAGCCAAAACCAAATGGCGTGTTCGATTTCGTCGGCTTTTCATAAGATCGATTGAACGACCAGTGTGGGTTTGAGCGATTCCACTTCTGCTCGGTTTCTTGGCCATTTTGTAGGATGTGTCCAAACTACCTTTGTGAAATTGTTGTTCCATTGCGAATTTATTCGAACGGATATTTGCCAAAATCCTACCGCAACTGTAGCAAATGGTGTCACCCGTATAGGTGACGCTTTGGCAATAGGGGCAGGAACCCATAACGATTTGGTTGCGCCGGCGTTGTATAACGGTTGCGTGCGGAACACCCCGAGAATGCTTATTTGTGTAGTGGGTCGAATCAGGGAGAAAATACGACTGCAACAGGCAAGTAAGTATAATCTTACTCGGATTCAGAAGAAGGGGCCTCGCCACCTGCATCCCATTCAGCGGCATGAACAGATGAAAAATCACTGTTTTCTTCCGTGTTTGATGAATCATGGATTGTTTGGGTGAAAGACTTCTGGGAGTTTACTGCAACTGTATTCTCGATTTCTCCGGCAGATTCTTCACGTGCATTTCGAGCCCATATCTTTCGAAGTCTTTTCTTACCTTCCTTGGGTATGGAATCCCAGATCCATGATTCAGAGGTCCGATTAAAGATGAGGGTGGCGGGGATGATGAAGAGCCAAGCGGAAACATTGACAAGAGCAAAAGCAAACATAACGACATATGCACAGCGCCAAAAAGTTCCACGGAGAACGGAGCCCCAGCGTTTTCCTTGCAACATAAGGTGACCTTGGAACGATGAAATGAGAGCTTCACATCGAGGCCCGAAAAGAGCCAAACACAGTATAGTGATGACCAACGTGATGTTAAATTCAAACATCTCAAGAATTCGCAAGATGAAAACCATGGAGAGCATTCCGCCCATCGCAAGACCCAATGCCCATCCACTGGTAGGTTGTGAGCTGCCCTTTCGGACACGGTCTCGTCGAAGAAGCAGGTGAACTGCAACCGATGCAAGAAGACAGAGTAAGAGCAGATTGAGTGGATTGACAACTGCAGCCTGATTATTCGTGACCATCTCAAGATAGGGCACTACGATGAAATTGTGTGTCAATGAACCATAAAATCCACCAATGAGAATGCCCCAAAAGACATTACTCCATGCAGTAGGCAGGTCATAAAAACCGGAATATCGGGTCATCACACCTCTCCAACCGAGCGTCATGCCAACCAAAGCCGACACACTCGCGACCTGAAACAGGAGGAAGGTCGATGCCATGAGCCGTGGGCTGTGTTATCGTTCATCAAGTCGTTGCATCAATCGGAGAGTATGCGTGGGATTCAAAGACCACCACACATTCGACAAGGTATGGCACGGCTCTTGTTATTCGGTGGAAAAGGCGGCGTTGGCAAAACAACAACTTCTGCCGCAACTGCAGTATGGCTTGCGGACTCAGGTCTTCGAGTCTTACTGGTATCCAGTGACCCTGCACACTCAACCTCTGACTCACTTGGTGTTGAAATCGGTTCGGAACCTACACCAATCGAAGGTGTTGATGGCTTATTCGGACTTGAGATGGACCCCGAATCAAAAATCTCATCATTGCTACCTAAACTTGGTGATATGATGAATAACATGGGTTCCGGTGGCGGCATGGGTGGTCTTGGAAGTCTCAGCATGATGCTTGAACCGAATGCCAAAGAAGAAATGGCTGAGATGCG
>TARA_B110000444_G_scaffold257469_1_pt1 | contig 35499 bp, 11 predicted proteins | sample TARA_B110000444 | Tara Oceans TARA_B110000444 (sample SAMEA4398370) | marine metagenome | biome: Polar Biome; feature: [SRF] surface water layer (ENVO:00010504); material: water (ENVO:00002006), including particulate matter (ENVO:01000060) such as... | depth 5 m | reverse complement strand
GGGTATTTTCAAACCCATTGCTCACCAGTCTTCTGGAATCTCAAGAGGTGAGAAAAGTTGTCCGGGACCTTTGGCCTTTGCTAATTGGGTTCTTGAAAGCGCCTCCCAAGGCCGAAGGGCGAGAAGACCCTCTGCAAGAGATGCGTCAATTTCAACGAGAGTAACACGAATCAAAGTTGCGAGAATGTCCATGCGGTCAGCATCAATAATTTTGAATATTTTTTCGAGATCAAATGTGAATTCTTCGTCTGACCCTTCAGGAGTTTCGATGTCCCATGGATGAGTCACCGACTCTGGAAAAGTCTGCTGAGTTGCGGTAATGTGTTCATCAAGAGAACGAGAAAGGCCAGCAATGTGTTTACTTAAAACGAGGCTAACTTCAATCAAAGGCATATTGAGTTGATTGATGAGATTCACCACGCGTTCTTGCAAGGTCACCATTCCGTCGACGGCCGTAGCACCATTGTCAGTCATTCAAACAACTCACTTTTTCATTGCATCGACATATTGCCAACCGAAATGGTCCCACTGGTCTTGAGTCCATCCTTGAGGTAGACCGGTAGGGGGAAGAGGTGGCGGCGCCTTGGCAGATTTACCAGGGTTAACTGCATTTGAGGTAGGAATTTCTCCAACTGCACTGTCGGTGATATTGTATGTAATGTTTTGAACCAATGTTGGAGAAGGGGTTGGTTGCGAAACAACAGGCGCTGGAGCAACTTGGGGTTGCGGGAAGACTAAGCCAGCAGGCGGCGGTACAGTCACATCGATCTCTGGAAGAGTTTTCGCAGCATTGAGCTCCTCTAGGACTTCCTCTGTTTGGTCTTCAGCACCACCTTCAAGTTCGCCTTCACGGATTCTACGATTCATGACCAGCATCCACATAGCAAGACTGAGAGAGAGAAGGGCGACAAGGTAGAGGACAATAGCAAAAGTTCCTTCTTGGGCTTGCAAAGCTAGTGCTTCACCGTCACGAATTGTTTCTTCTTTGACAAGTAACGGATCCAGTGTTTTACGGTCCATTTCAACTTCATCGACTAAAATTAGCAAACGGAATTCAATACTCTCGCCAGCAGCGACATTTGCGACTGTTGGAAGTGTCCCCGTTACAGCAGCACCGGCTGTTGCGACCATATCAATTCGGGCAGTATCTTCCCAAAATCCACCTTCAACAGCACGTTGTAAGACAAATGCAACATCGCCTTTGCCTCCGAGGTTACGCACTTCGAAAATTAATCCGACATCTTGTTGAGCAATTGGACTTGGGTCATCCCATGAAAAGGAACTCGTTGGCAAGTCTAAATCGATACTTGGCCCAAGCAGTGCGAGAGACCATGATGCAATCGGTTGTGAAAGAGAGTTGCCGAGTGTGTTAAACGGGTTGCCTGCCGAGTCTGAACCTGAAACCCAAACATCAACCATGTACGACGGTAGAAGGGTTGTAGAACCAGCATCAGTCAAATCTAAATTACCTGTCCAGAAGAATTGTTCACCGAACGGTGTCGTATCTGGCAAAGGAACACTTCCCCGGGAGATCTCTGCTTCACCTGCACGAACTCTGTAATGTAGAACTGCGGGCTCATCAAGGTCAAAGCCATAATCATCAAGCGTCTCAAGCATGACGAGCAAATCTCCACAAGCACCAATCGAGAGTTCGTTTCCTGCGGACACTTCATTCAGTGAGATTGCTGCAATGGTTGGACGGGAGTTGTCAACTGCCAAACGGACACGTTGAATCGTAGGCGTTTCATCCAATGCTAAACCGGGTAAATCATCCAGTCCAAGACGTAAATCAAGATGTCCAGAGGGAACAGATGGAATCAGGAGGTCAAGACTAAATTCTCCATCTGCCCGTGTCGAGGTCTTCCATGTGTGGTCATAGTCTCCAAAGGTGACATCAAACGCGCCAGGTGGCGCTGGAGTTTCATCTTCGGAAAAGAGAACACGACCGTTGAGACGCAATGCTTGACCCGCTCCGATGAGCGTTTCAGTGAAATCAGAGTTGTAGTGATTGGTTCCATCTCGAAGTTCAACTGCCCGAATGTGACCTTCCATAGTATCAAATCGGAAATCATTGTCGAGACTCCATGCGTCATTTCCGAGACCGGCTGTAGTTTCAAAACACGGGTTTTCCTCCCCAACGTTGCACGGTAAATCTGTGACCAGTATTTTCGGTGTGATTTGACTCAATCCATCGGTATCGAACATTTCCGGGAATGTCCAAGTGAGTTGGAATCGCGCTAAAATCTTGATAATACTGTTATTGTTTTCATCCAAACTGACGCTTGAATAGAGATTGGATACCGCAATATTTGCCGAGCCCGAAGTCATGACTGCTGCAGGGTTACCGTCGGCAGCCTTGGTCAATGAAATGAACAAGGAAGTTTCATCATCGTTGAAATCTCCTCCGAGTGCCAATTGGATGTATTGAATGTCCTGCCAACCATTTCGATCTGAGAGAACTATTTGCGCTGTGTAAGGGATACCGGGATGGAGTGGTGCTTGGTCATCATGTCCTAGAATTGTGGAATTATCAAGGTCCAGTTGCGGTTCAAACTCCACGCGGATACGATAAGTTCCCAAATCATTGTCCCAATCTGGAGTGACTTCTCCCGGGATGTATCCACAAGCGATGTTGCTGTCGGGACAGACAGGTCCGCCACCCATAGCAATGGCATTATCTTGACCATCTTTACCTGAGACAAAGTAGGAGACTTGTTGGCCATGTTGTAACATAGAATCATCAATGAGCCCATCAAATATGTTTAATCCACCAACTTGCGTGTCCGGTGAAGTCAAAACTTTCATGATATATTCATCTGAATTCGGCAGACCGTCGAAATTATAATCGCTGCAGCCAAGTGAGTCACTGGCTTTACATCCAATCCAGTAATTGAGTGTAACTTGATTGGGGGGGTCGACTGAATCTTGAATGAGAATACTCACTGGTTGACCACCGGGTGCAGGAGGACCTGCGTGCCTTTCAGTTCCGTCGCCGGGTGTCGAGGAGAGGACAAGTGGAGAATTACCGTCCAACACGAGTCGGATTGTGTTATAGCCAGGGTTTGCAAATACAGAACCGTTTATCATTTCCACAGCTTCAACATAGAAGACCATACCACCAGGTGAAGATTCGAGCGGTGATTGGAAGGTGATGTTATACTCACCGAATGCGGGGTTCTGTTCTTGAGCCAAGAGAACTGGCTCACCAATCGCGTCACCATCATATGTGACGTTTTGACCAAGGATACGCAGAGAAAATTGCCCAGCTAACGGCGTAAGTTGAGAGTTTTGAAAATGAATCCCACCTGTGAATGAGAGATTAAATCCACCGCGAACCCAATCTTGTGAGTAAAGTTCTCTCCCTGTCTCCTCAAAGACACGAAGGCCGTCGAGTTGGATATCGTTTTCTACGATGATATCTAAGTCTTCAGTTTCCCAAGCGGAAACAGCTTGACCGAGGTCATCTGATACGCTAATCAGTGCTTGCATACTACTTTCATCATCCCATGTCCAGTTAACGGAGACTGGCATTCGAATAGAAACTTCACCATTTGAATCAAGGGTTGAACTGCAGTTTGCTACATCGAACTGAACAACACCACCTCCATCACTTACCACAGAGCATGTATCGCCGCGTTGCCAATCAAATGCTGGATTTTCACCATACGAGTTTTTGAAGGCTATGAGAGATTCTGTCACGCGATCTACATCATCACCCGGTGCAATACGAACTTGGAGATTTCGGAATACTCCATCGGGAGAGAGTAATCCACCCTCGAGTGAGGCATCAATAGCACGACTTTGCATTTTGTAAGAAATATCAATATTGGAGATTTTCACACGTCCTGAAGATGCAGCCTTGACGGCAATGGGTATGAGTACATCTCCATCACCGTTTTGCGGGATATAGGAATTGAATGCTTGAACAAGTGTTGGCTGAGACTTGACATCAACACTGATGACTGATTGGTCGCTTACAGTAACCGCAGATTCGTTAAGGAAAAGAAGTGACTCCCAATCCCAAACCAAATCATTGCCCACATCCAATTTCGGACGGTCTGGATAACCCTCTTCGTATTCCATTGTAAATGAGTCAACCAAAGGCGTGAGCGTTACATCCGTTGTTGACAAACTCACGGCATAACGGATGGTATCGCCTGCTTCCGTAGATGGGAAACTCACTTCTTGATTATTCAATGCAGGAAGCCATGTGGAACCGTTATCGTTCGATACCTGAACCACAACAGATGTGCCTGCTGGAGCATCAGCGACCCAATTAGGTCTCACTTTACCCACTTTGGTACCAGTGGTTTGAGGAGGAGATGTCCAACTACCCGAGGTCGTATATTCAGTTGCATATTCAACATCGACCCACCAAGATACTGCAGTGGAACCAATCAATTGTGCCTTCCAAACCAACTCCGTACCTGGATAAGAAAAGTGAATAGTCGAATTTGAGTCAACAGATTCCCAATGAGTTCCGTTGTCTGCGGAAACCCAATAATCAACTCGGTCGCCGATAGAAGCAGCTGACCAGTAGGTCTGCATGTTGACGGTTAAAATCGGGTCTACAGAATCAGTTACTGGGCCATACCATGTGGTTGTCCCAGGTGCAGGAGTCGTTTTGAATTGCCAACCAGTACCGTACTCTCGATAATACATTGTTGCGGATGACCATGTAGAATATCCGCAATCAATTGTAACAAATCGTGTTCCGTCAAATTGTAACCCATAGCCAAGTGTTGAGAGAAGGCGTGTACCAGTCTGTGGAACGAGTGAAGTTGAAGTTCCCGAAATTGTCCATGCCTCAAGCTGGTCTTGATCTTGGCTGGTAGAACCTTTCTGGCAGCGCATGAAAAATGTGCTCTTGTTAACTTCTAAACCACGAACTTGTTGGCCTGTTTTTCCACATTCCCAAGCACTTCCTGAAGAAGAAGAATACGAAAACATGTCTTGGTTACGAGTATACTGTCCGTCGGGCTGATCGCCAAAAGTGTAAGACACGATACGACGTTGAGCATTGTGGACAATCCATACGTCACTGGTCTCTCGATCATAGGCAATTGCGGTATAATCGGAATACTGCGGCGAAACATCATACGAATCGATACAGGTCCAAGTATCGTCTCGAGAGATATCCATCTCAAGCACTCGATGATACTGGGTTGGTGCAGAAGAAGAGTAGTGATATTTGTAACCAGAGAGAATTGCAAACATTCGCTCATCGTCGGTAATGGTCCAGTCACGGAAACCGTAACTTCCGTAATAGGAACTGGAGTGGAGATTCGCAAGTGTGCATTGACCTTGGTCAAGTGTAATCACAGACTCTTTTGTTGCATTGTTGGGGTAGAGGCGATGAACGATATTATGGAATGAAGATGAACTCCAAGTCGACATAAAAAGCCAGTCATGGTGCTTCAATACCGCACCTTGGCTTTGTTTCATGAGTGCTGGTGAAGTCTTGAGCACTTGTTGAGAAAAACGACTTTCGGTAGAGTTCGATGTGTGAGGCTGGCGAATTGCATATGAACCATTATCGAGCCAAGCATCTGATGAAGTATGCTCAACTTCGTCATACCCGTGGGGGAAGAATGTTGTCGAACGATTGGAGAATGCAAGGCCTAATTCACCACTGCGCGCATCAGTAGCAGACGTCGAGCCTGCCATCCAGTCATCACGGTCATCGGTCACGGTTTGACTCCAACCAGTAGCCGATGCACCTGAGAGAGTCATCGATACATCAGTGACAAGAGCCCCTTTTGGTAATGATATCATGGCCCCTGTATCTGGGTTAGCCCCTTGATACAAAGCGACATATTCACTTGAACCATCATGAAGTTGGTAAACGTGTCGAGATACTCCAGTCGCATCTGCTGAACCAACAACCACATCTGCCATTGGACCCATTGGAGCGAGTACCATTATGAAAAAAAGTATGAACATTATGCCGCGGCCGTTCGATAAATCGTTCTGCATGACTGCTCCCTCTAAACAGCCTTAGAAGTTATGGCCTTTGAACCATACGCATACAGGTGAATAGAGAATATCATCCAGTTTGTCGTGAATCATAACGAATTGGAGAGGAATCACCACGTATGCCGTCTTCCTCGTCATCATGAACTTCAAACCAATCAACCATCCAATCTCCGTCAGTATCCCAGTTCATTGGGTCACTTCCCTCTGCAATGTGATCGTTGTCTAAATCGAGTAAATACCAACCGAATTCATGCTCTCCAACTGCGCGAACTGGTGCGGTATCTGGTGAGCCAACATAGTAGATTCCCCAAGCATCTGTTCGGTTTCCTGCGAGGTGTACTTCATCATCACTCGAATCAAGAATCAAGAAGTTCGTATCTTTGTCATCGACGATGTAAGCAAATCGGATATCGTTCGCAAAGGATTTGTCCATCTTCAAGTAATTCTCAGTACTGGAGCCCGTGGAATCTAACTTCAACAAAGCGGCTCTCAGCTGCCACCATTCGAGAACGATTTCACCATCGTAAATCATTCCACTCAAACGTACGGCGTTTGGAGAAGAAAGGTCGGTATCTGTGATGCTGTAAAACTCTTGGAAATTTGTATAAGGCTCATAGACACATCCAGCGCCAGTACAATCCCAATTACCATCTTGGTCAGGGTCATAGTTTGCATCAACTGGGTCTGCTGGGTTTAGAGTGAACCATGTCGACGCTAAATCAGGCCGAGAAAGGATACCACTTGCACCCTGTTGAGATAATGGAAGACATGAATTTGTATCGGTCGTACACGCACCACCTGTGGCAGCGTCAATCCAAATGACACGGATTTGCAGATATGAACTGAAATTATCGTTTGATTCATTCCAGCCTTTGGAATACTCATACCAATCTGGAAGCATGTCACCATCGGAGTCATTATCGCTAGGATTGATTCCATACTTGAACACCTCACGGCCATCAGACAGATTGAAATCTTGTTGATGATAGACAACTACGCCGTTGGAGACAACCGTGGAGTATGAAACACTATCTTCATCAGAGTCATTTAAGTCCGGACGAGTCAAGTTATCCCATTCCATCCAATTTGTGAAGGGTAAATCTCCGATACCTGGTTGAACAATCGCATCACCAGGCGTGAAAACCCGCCCAGACCAAGTGCCTTGGCCAGCAGGTTGATCAAATGCACTACGGTCATACCATCCGTCATGGTCTCCATCATAATTTACATCCCAAGGGTTGAGAGGGTTCGAAGCCCAGTGGTTTATTGTCGATGGATCATCCATGCCATACAATGCATAGCAATACTCCCAACCATCTTCAATACCGTCTGAATCCGAATCGATGTTTGTTGGGTCGGAAATGCCGAGAAGTGTTCGATTGAAATTATCGGGGTTGAACTCATTGATCATTACCATTCGGTCTGAACTTGACTGACTTTTTGAGGCGAAATCTGTGTAAAGGGCTTGTTGAGCTTGTATGAGATTCATTCCTTGTTCTTCCATGTAAGCTTGCATAGCATCATCACCGAAATTGACGATTCCTTTGTCCACGGGTACTGAGAATCGTGAGAGATATTTTCCGTATGTCCTTGATTCCCATTCACGTAAATTCGAGTAACGTTCATCCATGGAGATATTGCCATCGCCATCGCAATCAAAACTATCTCCATCGGTGTCAAGGTTGACGTCACTGTCGATGAGTGGGTTCATGCTCCAACGATTTTCTTCCAAGTCCCATTCAGTAAACCAGTATTCAAATCCGTCATACATTCCATCATCATCTGTGTCCGGGTTGGTTGGGTCCGACATTCCGAGGAGTGTCGAAAGAATGGCATTCGGTGGTACACCTGCTTGCCAATCATTGAAATCAGTCAACAAGCGCTTACCACGCGTCTCTTTGGTAATGAGAATATTGAAGACTCTTTGTGCCTTTTCAGTCGGTTGCTGAACATCACCGTCAAGGTGGAGAAGTGGAGCATCTGAAGGATGATCCAATCCATTGGTCGGAGCTTCGACTGCAATTGCAAATTCTTGGCTGTCTGTTAACCCGTCACCGTCTCCATCAAAACCGCCATCATCTGCCACGAGTGGATTCAAAGTCCATGTTCCTGCAGTGAGATTCCAAGATGTGAACAATTGTTCAATTCCATCAATCATCCCATCTCCATCTGTATCAACATTGTTTGGATCTGAAGTCCAACCTGTCAAATTAACTTGGTCGGAAGTTATGAAAGAGCCGAAAGAGAATTCGACAGAATTACCCGGCCACTGCTGTAATGCAAAGGCTGAACCAACTGTTGTTACAAACCATTGGGGAGCGGAACGATTTTGATCGGTTTCCGAATACTCCGGAGCAATTGAATTGTATTCCTCCCAGTTTGCCATTCCATCGTCGTCTGCATCTTCCCATCGGTCTGAAGAATCAAGAGGGTTCAATGTCCAAGCATCGTCAAGGACATTCCATCTTGCAAACCAAATCTCCCACCCATCGGGCATCCCATCAGAATCAGAATCGGCATCAAAGGGGTCAGCAGAACCAACGTCAGTGATTGACTGAAGGGCTGTTACTGAGCCAGAAGCCCGGTCGCCAAAGTTCGCTTCTGGAATTCCAAAAGCACTAATATTTGTGAAGAGGTCCGTTGTGAAGCCGTTTGGAATCGGTTCTCCATCAAGTGTTTGGTTACCACTAAACAAATGGGAGCGGATATGGAATTCAAGGTAATTTACAAAAGCCTCAGAATCTTCTAAAACTCCGTTGTGGTTGATATCATATCCGTCACCATCTGGATTTTCAAAGAGGTCCGAAGAATTGAGAGGATTCACACCTTGTCGAGAAGGGTCCCAAGAACAGGCACCTCCAGATTCCCAACCGTCTGGAAGTGAATCTCCATCCGAATCGATGTTGTTTGGGTCTGCATCAAACCACTCTAAACTGGCATTAACAGACTCACCGTGTGAGTCGAAGAGCAATCCCTCATTCGCAGCGCTTCGCACAGTTGACCATTGGTATTCACATAGATTGGCTAACCCATCTCTGTCTGCATCCCAATCTGCATCTTCAGCACGGTTCGGGTCAAGAGTCCAGTTATTTCCGCCGGTGAAGGATGAACCAACCCATCGCCTGTGCTTAATCTCCCACCCATCCGGCATACCATCGCCATCACTGTCGAAGTTTGTGGGGTCAGTTCCTCGGTCACTGCTTGAGAGGCCGAGATAGGTTGCATTCGCTGCTTGACCAGCCGCATCATCACAGATATATTCCATTTGAACGGAATAATGGCACCAAAGAGTCGAATTCGCATAAAAGAAGCCGAAGTATTCGCTTCCATCGCCAAGCCCATCTCCGTCGGTATCTCCTGCCTTTGGATTAGTAGAATTATATCCATTTGGTGTTTGACTTACAAACCGGTATTCGTCTAAATTTGTCCAGAGACGCTCTAAGAATCCATCATTTGATTGGTCCAGGTCAATACCATCTCCATCTGTATCAAAGAGAGAATCCCAAGGGTCTGTCGGGTCGAGTCCGTTGGCGACTTCCCACCCATCTGGCATTCCATCGTTATCAGAATCATTTGCTCCCGGGTTCATCAATTCGAGGTTTGCATATCGGCCAGGAGCTGAGCCTGTGAAAACGGTGGTGTTTGTGTCAATCGTCATCGTTTGAACAGTTACTATTTCTCCATAGACTGTTTCTTGCTTTTGGAAACCATAGACTGCGGAGTAATCTCCCGAAATCGCCCAAAGACCCTTATCCGAACCAATGAGTATCTCATCACCAGTTGGGTGGATAGAGTGAATATTATTGTAATCTCGAAGATACTTTCCTTCGACACCTGGGTGTTCGAGTAATCCGCTGTGTGAAATCGTATTGTCAACAAGATGCATCATGTGGACACCAGAAGGTGTTCCAAACCACAATACCTGAGCATTGCTTGGCGTAGGACCATCGAGCGTCATACTACGAACTTCGGCAGGGTTGGCAACCATTCCTAGAGAAAGCGAGCGCAATTCATCAATGGCAGTAGGATAGGGTGTGACTTCAGGCGTGTAGTAAAATCTCCATGTCGGTTCAAAATTACCTCGAGCCGTGGTCGTTTCACCGATGATAAGACCCCTATCTGTTCCAACATACAGGGTATTGTTCCCGCCACCTGCTGCTCCATGTTCAATCGCAGTTACTGTGGCATTCGATTGACTCAATGCAGTTTGAAGCCCAATGGCGACCTCGTATGTTTGAGCAATTTGTGAAGACGTTGTAATTTCAAAGACGGCACCATCGCCATTTTGTCCTAATCCAAGGATTTGTTGATTCTGACCTTCGATGTTCAAGTGAGCCAAAGCAAATATTTCATCAGAAAGAGACCAACTCCAACTTGCAAGAGGGGCAAGGTCCCCATTGGATTGAAGTGGCGCAACTGCTAACCCGATGTTTGTAGCAATGGCGAGTGCAAAAGAAGAGTCTTGAAGAGAAAGGAGAACAGATTCATGGAGTTCGACACCTTGAGGCATCCAGTGATCGGAACTAATTTCTTCTTGATAATCAAAGACTGTTAAACCATAACGAGTCGTTGCATACAACAGAGTACCATCGCTATCTAGGTCACGAACATCGTGGTGAATGAGACTCATATCTTCAGGGGGTGCCACGAAACTTAACGGCACATATTGGTGCGAGTCTTGTTGATTACCGAGTGAAACCGATTTCATTCCAGGTAAGACTGAATTACCATCGTCGTTGTGAACAAAATATTCTTCTAAAGTAGAGAGAGATTCACCTAATGCCAGTGCAGTTAATGTTCGACTCACATCTGGAGATACGCCTCCATCCCGATTCGCATCCCATCCATCAAGGTCGGGATCCAGTAAAGCATTCGTGCGGTTCAGTGGTTCAAGTCCGAAGTGCACTTCCCATCCATCAGGAATACCATCTCCAAAGGAGGGGAAAAGTCGTCGAATGGAAAAACCATCCCAATGATATCGGTCAGAATCAGCGAGCAAGGGGTCCGTTCCAAGCCACAAGTCTTCATCGATGACCATGGTTGCATTTTCTGTGCAAGCTGCAAGTAAGTTCGTGAACGTAGCATTCGGACCTGTTGGAATGAACGGCCAGTTTTTGAAAACAGAACCATCTGGCAAAGTGGCAGAACACCACATTCCATCGAGTTCAGTTGTATGATTTAATGGAGCACCTTGGATATATTCTTCAGGCGATGAGAACCGTTCTGTCGTTGATAAGACTCCATCACGATTAACATCAAAGCCATCCTCATCTGGGTCGTCATAAATGTCCGAGCCGTTCAAAGGGTCGAAGTTTTGGCATTCGTATTTGAGAGAAAAGGAGTTGAACCCGCCTACTCTTTCACACATGTAGGCCTCATATCCATCAGGCATTCCGTCACCGTCTGTGTCGGACATACGTGGGTCAAGATAACTGCGTTCTCCTTCACTATCGACGACTCCAGTGAGGCCTCTAGGGAAACCAGGAGCTGTACAATTTGCGGGATAAGGCCAACAAAACTCTTCGGTAGCATTGAGCCCATCTCGGTCAATATCAACAAGTGCATCAGATGCATTGTTGCTATCCATACCTTGCATGACGATTGGCCGTCCATCAACGGTGCTCCAATTCATCCATTCTTCAAACAGGTTTTCGTGGACGTCCGGGATTTTATCACCATCTGTATCAGTTGATGGCGGTTTCGAACCATCAGTCGTGTCTGGGTGCAGATTTGAAACTGATGACACCGCAGGGAATTGGGACATGAACATAAGACTTGCAACAACGGCAAGAGTGGTTAGAAGAGTGGTTAAACTTCGTCGCATTTTCTGAACAGCCTACAAAGCATACGCTTCGCAAGTGTGCAACCCTCCCAAGACACTTATGAGGATGATGGAGCGATGTTCGGACAAGACTTCATTCATAGAACATTGAATTACCCCTAATTGTGGTGATAATGCAGCTTTGGCTACGACTCCAAATGTAGAGAAAAGGAACTTCGAACGTCAAGAAGAGGCGGTTTCTTCAAAGACCGCTCGCGACCCGTAAGGAACGATTGAGATGGCAATGACCCTCACGCATCTTGGAACAGGCAGTCGCGGCAACGCGACATTGCTTGAAACTGAGCATGCGAAGATATTGATTGACCAAGGATTCAGTGGTGCGCAACTGGAGAAGCGCCTGGGAAGGTTGAATCTGCACCCTACAGACATCGACTATGTTTTCATTAGCCACCACCATGGGGACCACGGAGGGGGAGCTGCAGTTACTCAAAAAAGGTGGAATGTGAAAATTCAAGCGAACCACAGAACCGCAGAAGAACTTGGTCTGATCCCTGAACTTACACATTACTTCGATTCACTTGACGTCATTAATGTGAGTCAAGATTTATCCGTTCTTGCAGTCCCGGTCCCCCATTCAGGTGCAGACAATGTCGCATTTGTTGCAAGTCATAACGGTCACAGAGCGGCGGTCATTACAGATTTGGGTTCTTGGACTGATGAACTCGTAACTCACGTCCGAGGATGTGAGCATATCGCTATCGAAGCAAACTATGACCACAACCGATTGATGAATGGCCCGTATCCTTACTCTCTCAAAGATCGAATAAGCGGGCGTGGCGGCCACTTGTCGAATGAGCAAACAGGCCAGTTCTTGGCACAAGTTTGCACACCGGCCACAAAGAGCATTTCCCTAACACATTTATCCGTGAAAAATAACCAACCACACCTTGCTGAATCTACTGTCCTCTACCACATCGATGAAATATTTTCAGGCGATATATCCATCTCTCTTCAAGACGGTCCTGAACGGTCACACTTTATTGGCGAAAAAGTCGAAGTGGAGTCGCCAGAAAACGAATCTCCGTTGAACCAATAATTCTCCAAATCACCCCCCTATGGGGGGGTGTGAAGGTCAATGGCTAAATGATGCCAAAGTGTGTGCCGTGTGTGAACGCACAACCAAACTCAGTTTGGCGCCCGTCCCTCCGTCGGGACCAAAGGGCTGTCAGTGAAGTTCTTGGCGTGGTCATGATGCTCGCCATGGTCATCACAATAATGGGCGGCGTTTGGGTGTTTTTGAATCCATATATCACCGATTTCGAAGACAATACGAATTGGAACAGTGCAACGGGAATTGCAGAACGCTTTGAAGATCGCATCGATGTTGCAGGAGGGGCACCTGAAGGAACGGGAATTCGACACACGCTTGCACTGCAGTCAACAATGATTCAATCCGTGGAAAAGGTAGAAGTTTGGACGATTTCGGCAGATCTTACACCGTATGACTCGATTACTGTTCGGAATGAGAACAGTTCTGCTATAGGGATATTTGCAATGAACGAAACGGCGCGTAGTGCTACGATTGAGACAGAATATGGAGTGGAGAACTATTCTTTTGAATCATCTCATGAAGAGATCTTAATCAACCATTCATCGACACAACAGCACTGGATGACAGTAACCGTATTTGATGCGGATGGAAATGCCCTTCATCGCAGCGTCACATACCTTGTTTCTGGAATTCAGATTACGACCTCACTGGGCCAAGGTGAGCATCAAATCGCCCTCATGAACGATGCACGTGCTGAGAGATTCCCGAATGAGCCTTGGAGAGTCTCACAATATCCGAACATCGAAATCGATACCTTGGTCAACGGAGACTTTCGCCTTTCGATTGTATTGTCTGATGTAACCATCAATGGGTCTCTTGGTTCTGGAAATAAAATTGGCATGAACATGATGTCACTCGGACCAATGACTCTCTTCACAGGTGAAGCATACAATGTTAAATTCACAGTCATCAATTCCCTTAACGATTTGATCACACCCCAGTATCATGATCGAATGTTAGACGAATATAACCTCAACAGAGCATCAGGCACTTTGGATACGTATGTCGGCTATGCACCATTTCTACGAGCAAGTGGCGCAGACGGTTTCACGGTTGAAACACAAGGTGCTCAGTTATTCCTTGAAGTCGATGTAAAGCGAGTGGAGGTCTCACGATGAGGGGAGTCTTACAGCGTGATGAAGAGGCAGTCTCTGCTGCAGTTGCAACCGTTTTGCTGTTCGGTGGCGTCTTGAGCATCATTGCTATGATGATGGTCTCCATGATACCTGTTATCGAAGAGTTGGAAGGCTCGATTGAGCGACATGACATGTCCTCGCAAATGTCGCTTTTAGCCCATCAAACATCTTCACTTAGTGAAACTGGCATGCCCGGAGACTCAACTGAAGTTGAACTTATTCCAGTCGATGGCACACTCAATTGGAACATGATGCAAAGTAGCATGTGGTATTCCTCTACATGGTTTGACGATACGAGTTTTCGCGTTCAAGGAGCACTCGATTATGATGATGAGTATAGTATTCGACATCCAGAATCTATGAATACTGCAGTTTGTGTTGATGATTTAAGACTCGGACCTGCAAACCCCTACATGTTCACGATTCCCAGTTGGGTTGAAACTGTAACCATGACCGCATCCCCCGGCCTTGCTCTACCTCTTGGACCAATTGACATTGAAGTATGGAATCAGACATCGAAACAATCGGAGGTCGAACTTATGGTTGATGGAATGCATATGCTGGATACAAGTCAAGTTGGTGAAATCACCATTCACTCATCTCATGAACTCCACCTTCTCATCTCACGAGGCAATGGCGGGGCAGCACTCATGCAAGCAAACGATCCAAGCCCCGTTGATTTAACTGCAACTTCTTGGTCTCTTCCACTTCCAAGCGGCAACAGCCAAATTCATATTGTAAGTGAAGTGGCAAATCAAATCATCATTACCAACGGTACATCAAACACACATTACGCACTACCATCCAATCAAAATCGAGTTGGAGTTGATTTTTCTCACCAGTTCACTCTTGATGCTGCTGAGGTAGTACACATTACTACAAGTGCTCCCTCCCGATTGATTCTCCAAACCAATATTGATGCTAATGTCGGCCAGACTGCATGGCCGAGCGTTGATGGGCAATACCTTGGCCATTCCTTTATCACTCCTTCACTTGACGGAGAATTAGTCTTCACCAACCCTGGGTTGAACAGCGTGACGGTAACTTGGAGAGGCGGTGGACTTTCTATCGCCCCTAACCAGAGTCAAAGTTTTGATTGGCCTCCCGCAGATATTGAAGGGGCACCGATGCTTGACGCAAATGGAGACCTGTTTGTCTCTTGGCGGGCTGGTTCAAACGGTTCTGGATTACAAGTGATTCCCGCAGACGATACTGGAGCATTGTCTGGGCAAGCCCATTCAATCTATGCTGACGGTACAAGTGACAAGCAAATTCATCTGGTCCGGGCTGGCATGATTGCAGACTGGAACCTTACGGGGGAGACAGAAGAAAATGGCTCACTGTACGATGAAAACACACAGGAAACACTTGACATTCAACAAGGATTGAGTTCAATGGAAGTTGAAGACGGGCATGCACTCAAGTTGTATCTTTTACGTGGTGAGGATGGACTTCTACAGGCACATCATGATGGAGCCCAGCGCTGTTTATCGATCAACGTTCAGGCAAGTGGTTGGATTGAAACACAGTTACCATGGCAATCGATGAGTGGAAGAAGCCAAGTTGACCTCAAATCTGCTTGGGGTACTGGGGCACATCCTGCGAGTATGCAAATTACGCTGATTGGAGTGAATGGAGCCTCGACACATGCGAACCTCGGAACCGTATGGGGATTCCATCTCTCTCGGCTCAGTTACGAATTCTCTTCATCAATTACCGGGATGGAGGTGGCCTATGTTGGTGGAGCAGTTGTCACCAACCATCCAGAATTTAAACCATACATTGTGGTTTCACCCTCAGATAGGGGTGGACCTGGGCCAAGATTCGCAGCAACGATTCCTTCACTTCACCCAACACTGGACAGCGTGAGTGGGTCTGGAAAAATGAATCTCGATATCGAACTGGTCGACCGCTCATCACTAGCATCTGCCACAGCTTACGAAGTTCGAAGGGGATGGTCAAACCCTTACGGAGTAGCAATCGCAGATGCCTCTGCTGACGGTCTTGAATCAAGTGAAGACTGGACTATATTTCCAGGACGTATCGACCTCTTAACCGATTATGTTGGATGGGTCCCCGACCCATCATATTCTACCTCCGAAGCAGTCTGGCATACCAATGGACAACCCATCCAATTCACTCTACAGATGGCTGCGTTAAATGCTCACATGACAGAGGTGATCTCATGAATTCGAGGACATTGAGAAAAGATGAGGCAGCAGCAGCAACAGAACTTGGATACATCTTCACGTTTCTTCTCGGTGTCTTACTCCTTACTATGTTCAGTTTGTGGGCTTATGAAATAGAAACTGCCACACGTGAACGATGGAATGAAAATGCGATTCGCTCCAACTTAGACGACCTCGCTGCTGCAGTCGAAAGAGCAGATGAAGCGAGTCGAATTGGTTCCGTAGACTACGCCGAAAAAGTGACTTGGCGACTGACAGAGGCTGATGAAACTCAGATGACGATTGTCTTAACAGATACTTCCATTGAACTCATAGATGAAGGCGGAACGTTAGACACGAATGTGTCAATCTCAGGTACCGGTGCTGGTGGGCATCAAGGAACTGTAGTACTCGCAGGCATAACATCAGTATGGATTGTTCACTCGGATGGAGTGACTACTCTGCAATACGATAGACCTCAGTACCAATCGTAGATTAACGGCCCATAACCGCTGCATGAACTTGGGCTTGAACTTCTTTCATTCGTGACTTCGCACCAAGTTCGCGAAACACAGACAATGCACGCTGAAGGTATTCCATACGACGGGGTTTGTCAGGAGCAACGCCGCCAAGCCTTGAAAGTAATTCGCCGATTTGCATACGCAAATCATTTGCCTCTGCAATAACGAGTGCCTCTCGGTAATGTTCCATTGCATCTTCTGCTCGTCCGGAATCTTGCAACACTTCACCGAGCAAGATGGTAATCTCAACCAAGGAGAGTAAGTCTCCTGCTTGACTCATGGTCTCAAGAGCTGTTGAATAATGGTGGGATGCCACATCAGCATCCCCTACTTTCGCATAATATCGGCCAAGAACGGCTTGGGCACGAGCATGTAACAACACATCGTCCCCTCCATCTGTATTCTCAAACGCCTGGAGCGCATGATCACGTGCCCGGTCAATTTCGTTGAGTTCTATGAATGCTCGAGCGAGAGTAAGTTGTGTTCCAACCAGCTCCATGCCGTTGGATTCATTCAAGATTGTTTCAACTTCACCGTACGCTTCTAATGCTTTGGTCAAGTCATTCTTACGTCTCAATAAATATCCCATGTTGTTGTAAGAACGAGCCGCACCTTTGGCATCGCCAAATTGAATAAACTTCTCAAGCGCATCGTGATGCATCGTGAGTGCTTTTTCCGTATCTCCTTGCTTAAGAGCAATGTCAGCCAATGCAGAAAGAACTTCTGCATCAATACGTGTTGCCTTTGATTTATCACCCAATGATTGTGTCGACAGGAAGATTTCTTCAGCATCAATGAATCGACCAAGAAGAACAAGAATTTCGCCACGGAGTTGTAAGACTCGTATCTTAATCGAAGTTTCCAGAGAATCGAGATCGAGCCCCTCCATGAGACCGAGTAATTCCATGTGCCCTTGTGAAACAAGATCTCTTCCTTCATTGGCAATCAGAATTGCTGCATCTCCACCCTTGTCAGAACGAATAAGATGGAAGATTCTCTCGAGGATGGTGCTGGCATTGACATTCTGCTTTTCATACCAAGTGCAGCACTTTGCATGGAACTCTTTTTTCGTCTTTTCATCTAAACTTCTCAGTAAAAACTCACGAATTAAATCGTGAACATCGTAGAAATCAACATCACCCTGTCGGGCGAGACCTTGTTCAACCAATGAGTCTAATTCATCGGTGTCTAATCCTTGCTCAGCCAAAGCACTCAATTCTACAGGTTCGCGATAAATAGCAAGTGCAGAAAGTACTCGCTTTTGTTCCCCACTTAATTTGGAAAAGATTTCAACTGTGACGTAGTTTTCCAGTGTCTCATGGTATGCACCTGCTGATGCACCGCGATTGATGAGTTCCAGAACAAGTGGATGACCCCTTGATAAGCCGTGAATGTGGAGCCACTGCTCATCACCAAGGTCTTCAAAGCTGCTCAAAAGTTGCCTTCCAGCATCCGAATCTAACCCATCGAGGGGGAGAACCAAACTTGCAATCCTTCCTTCAGCATCTTTTGCTGGAACAACGGGCTTGAAAGATCGAGAAAAAATGACCAAACCAATTTCTTCCTCACTACCCAGCAATGCTAATGACATCGCTTGGAAGGTCTGATGAAGAGTTGTATCAGCGACTTTATGAAAATCATCGATAACAATGAGTGTTGGTGTCCCCTCAAGTGAGTCGACCAAAAGCCGTGCAGCATCCGCTGGTTGAGGAACTGGTGTTGCAGCCAAATAATCAGAAAAAGTTGAGTCCCCAATGTTCGCCAACCAATCTGCAACAGCCTCAAAAAACGAGCGTGAACTTTCCCAGTCTTGGCAACGGTGGTAGAGGAGATTACGACGGTGCATGAATCGTTCAATGAGTTTCGAAGCGATAGTTGTTTTACCGATTCCGGCGATACCCGGTACGAGAAGTGTAGTTGCTCGAGCATCAACAAGGCTCACCATGTTGTCAAGTTCTTTTTCGCGACCGTAGAAATGACGTAGACGCGGCAAGTCACCCAACGAGGTGACCAGTTGCTTTTCGACGTGCTTAGATAAATCCCTCTCGACTAAATCAGCAGAAAGAGTACGAGTATCCAATACGCAATTATCATCCATGTATCGTATGATATCGACTGGACGCATCGAGAACTGAAGATGGTCGTTAATTTCGCCCAAAGTGGAATTGATGATGTTCCCATCAGACATGATGCTTCGCAGTTGAAACTCGCGTAATCGCACCCATGTTTCTTCTGAAACATTAATTCCAGGATCGGTAAGAAAATACGCTTTACGTTTACGTGATACACCTGCAACGTGTGCTTGACGCTCAATGAGCAATCCTTGGTCTTTCAATCCAGCAATGGCTCGGGGGACGTTTGAACGAGCGATTGCTACAGCATTCGCAATTCCCATTTGTGAAAGGGCGAATGGCACCTCCACACTGCTTTTGAAATCAGAGTAATCAAGAAGGTGGAGAAGAATACGTTCCTGAACTCCCGGTTTCGGTTGCACAGCCATAATTCTCTCTCCGTTTTTTATACACTTCAATACTTCCGCTTAAGTGAGCAATGAATGCGTCACTGTTCCGGAACGTAATTTGGGTCTGGGACCCATGTATTTGACTCAGCATCCCAAAGCCAACCCGGATGCTGCGCAGTGAGTGGAACCGCAGCAGCTTGTTGGACAACTACAGGAGTCGTGGCAACTTGATTTGAAGGAAGAGTCGCTGAATCTTGGCGAGCCTTAGCCCAAGCATACGGATCTTCTGATGCTTGTTCTTCAGCCGCCGTCAATTGCTCCTCTTCAAAGTCCTCATACTCAACCTGCAAGAAGAACATACCAGCTCCAAGAAGAACGATAATACCAATAGCAATCATTCCAATTAATCCAAAGTTGATACTCGAACTTTCATCATCACCAATGCTCAGTTTGAACAATGCGTCGGTATTTTCACCTGGTTGTGAATACACTTGGTCATCCATTTCAAAAATAATGTTACGAGCACCCTCAATTCCAGAGAGTTGGCTGCTGGAGATTTCCATCATCCATGTGGCATCTGCATTGACACGAGTTTGGTTGATACGCACACCGCTCAAACTATCGAAACGTGCTTCAACAAGACTGTTTGGCAGCCCTTGACCACTGAAAACGGCAGAGTTACCCGGCCCTAAGGACCCGGTATCTTCACGGACAACTGTAAATGATACTTCGACCACAACGACATTCACTTTGTAAGAATAAGCAACTGAACCATAGGAATCAGCTGCTTCGAACATCAAGCCAACCAGTGACCACTCGGAAACATCGTTGGAAAGTCCTGTGACATAAGCAGGGTCGTAACTCACGATACCGCTCGTGCTGAATGTGAGATAGTTTCCATACTCATCATCGTCCAAGTTTTGCGGGTCGTCATAGACGTCGAAAACCAATCCATTGGTAACGCTCGCTGTTGGGCCATCTGCATCGGAGAAGTGATTCATTAGATTAATGTCAATACCACCATTACATCGATCCTGCTTCGTAGGATTCGAATCACAGAACAGTGTCATGGTTCCAACCCATCCAGTTGAATTGAATTCAGGAACGATATTATCGGCGTCACTTGGGTTATCAATTCTAATCTGAACACGTTCTTCAATTGAGTAACTGTTTCCATCCCAAGCCTTGACGACCACGACATATTGCTGGTCGTGAATAAGGTCCGAGGTGTCCCAGGTTGTCGACCATGCACCATTTTGAGCAAAGTTCGTAACTGGATCTGGTCCGTTGTTAATTTCCACATAACTCACAGTATCAAAAATTGAGATTTCAACCCGTGTTACAAGCCCATCATTATCCAGTGCCACACCTTGAATCAGTTGTGACTCACTCGCTCGAAGAATATCATTCGGCAGTGGTTCACTGAGTTGGACAAAGGGTATTGAATTATCAGTATTGATGTTCAGTGAACGGCTTTCATAGGTACAATCTGCCCATCCAGTCTTAATGTTACAGAAATCACTGTCAGACGCCCAGATACGGAAATCATACTGCCCTGTTTCAAGATCTTGGAAGAGCCACTCGAATGCCCAAGCAGTAGAGCCTGCAACATCCAAGGTGATGGTATATCCGTTCGGTCCGTTAATATCAAACCAAATCGCAGTGATATCACTGCCCCATGTCCCTGAGTAAGGGTCACTCGCAGTTCCAGTGAACGTAACCTTGCCGTTTTCGTGAGAACTTCCGTCATTTGGAGAGTCAACTAAGATCGTCGGGGCGACGAGATTAAGTTTGTATTTTCTTACTTCAACCGGGGAATAATCTAATCCGTCGTAAGAGCGAACACGGAATGTAACGTCGCCTTCACCTTCTGGATGTGCAGACATTTCCCAGTCAAAACTCCATGATTTGAACGGGTGGTTTGATTTTGTAATTTCTCCACCTGCGCCAGATGTATCAATTGCTGAGTACCAATCTGTGGAACCCGGTGGCTGAACCTCAACACGCTTGATAAGACCAAACTGGTTCTGGTAAGCGACATAATCCAATGGATAGGGTCCGCTGATTCCGTCCCATGAGGAACCAGACAATTCGACAGTAGTAGCGAATGAAAAGCCATCGTTTTGAGTAACTGTTACACTCGGTTTCAAATTATCAAGATTGATGACATCGTCGATTGAACCACTGAGAACGAAATCAAAGTCTTTCTGTCCTTTGCCGAACATGTATGCTTCAACCGAATAGAATGGGAGTTCTCGTCCGTTGGTGCAGTCACTGTCCTCGGAGTCCACTTTCGTATCACCATCGTTATCATACCCGTCAGCACATGAGTCTTCATCTATGAAAACAGCATTCCCTTGTGAATCGGTTACGCCAGGTATTTGCACATTGGTTTCACCAACCAGATGGTTCCAGTTGCGATCAAGGAGGAAATCAGATGGTAGAGAGACTTCTGGTGTAAATCCAAAGGCATCGGTCGTCATGGTGTAAAGTGGAAGTCCTGTGGCATCTCGAATGACAACTGTTGCTCCAGCAACGTTGCTGTTCTTGGCCTTGACTTGATAGCGAACTAGTTCTCCTTCGCGAACTTGACTTCCCCAAGCAGAGTTTTGGTTTTGAACATGAATTTTAGAGGAATCAAAGTTCTGTAAATTCGCATAAGAGAAGACGGTCGAATTCTCAACTACTTCAAGAGCCAGTGGCATGTCGAAAGGAGGCATTGCAGCTGTCGAGGGCACTAAGAGGCATTCTTCTACAACATATGGGCATTCTGGGCCGAGCCATCGAAGTTGAACTGGATACAATTCATTTCCGCCGGCATCTGGGATGTATTCTGATTGAACAGTTACACGTGATTCTGTAATGTTGTAAACCTGGGATGCATTGGAATAAGAATTACCAGAGAAGTAACCAATTGAACCGTATTTGCTACCATAGTTGTCGTCAAACATGCTGATGTTTGCAGCAAATCCAGAAACTTCCATTGTGTTGCGCTGAGCGTTAACAATACTGCCTTTGATTCGCATTCCATCACCGCCATTATTTGTCACGGTGTTGTCATACAGAGTTGCCGATGACATGAACACGTGGATGGCAGGACAAGGAAAGTCGCCCCCATACATCTGTGAGTTGCATGTACCCGTATTGTTCGAAATCTGATTGTTTGCAAGATACAAGCGTGCAGCAGTTGGTGTAGGGACGTTCCAACCTTGGTCATTGAAGTGATACTCTCCAATCAAAACTGCTTCTTTAGCAGTGTCTTGGATGGTATTGTTTTGAGCGACCACATCAGATGTTCCGTAAATCCACAACCCATTCCAACCACCAATAGGACCGATAATATTGTTGTTTGCAGTTACTATCGAAGAGCGAATTCCAAATCCGGAACCTTCTGCAGCACCAGAAATTGTGTTTCTGTTTGCGTCAACAATTGCACCATCATAGGCAGTGATTCCAGAACCATCAGCCGTTGTAATGATGTTATCGTTCAGAATTAATGTGTGATTAATGGTTCCTGTAACTTTGTGAGAGTTCGTGTCAATACCACTGCATTTGACATTGATGGTTGAGTTTGTCAATGAGCCAGAACTCTGTTTCAAGAACAAACCGTAAGCATTGTCTTTGATGTCAAGGTTCGATAAATCAACATACGAACTCTCGACATATATGAGGCTGCGTCCACCGCCTTGTTGGCCACAGTCGGCTTCCGTATTACCGGTAAACTCGGAATTAAGAATTCTCATCGTCCCCAAAATACCAGCACCTGCGCCGTATGCACGAACTGCTGCTGCATCGTATCCATTACCATCAATTCCGATGGTGAAAGTTGAGTCATCAATTGTTGGCGATGCTAAGTCAAGCGCAATAATGTTTGATGTGTTGATATCTTGGAATGAGAGTCCTGTTGCTGTGGTCGAAGAACCATCGAATACCAAAACACCGTATTGCTTACCGCTTACTTGGTTTGTATCAAAAGGAACACCATATGCATTTTCAAAATGAGCATATTTGATTGAAGTAATTGCTTGGTCAATGGTTGAGCGAATTACCATTCCGGAGCCGCATGCTGTATCTGTGTTGTAGTTTGGATCGTTGCTGTTGTTCGAATAGCATCGGCCTTGAATCGTGTAGTCAGTGGGTGTAGACCAAACAAAGCGTGCTTGATTACTAGAAGAACCGGCACTTGCGCCACAAGAAGCGTCGCCAATACAGATTGCCCCCTCAACATCGATGAAGGTGCCAAATGGAATGTTAACAGTCGTCCCTGCATTGACGATGAGTTTTGCACCCTCTGCAACCCTGACATCCCCTTCAAGGTTCATCGTACCTGTCCAAGTTTCTTCACCAGAAATAATTCCAGTCTTCGTTTCGTTTACGGCAGATACAGTTGGTAACGTTATCAATCCAGTGAGGACTGAAAGCAGCAAGAGTGCAACCAAGGATATGCTTTTGTGTGTTGTTCTGTTCTTCATAATAGACACGCTCTTATTTTCCCTAGTGAACCCTCGAATATAATACTGCGCCTCAGTTGCCCGCTCAAGAATATCAAAGTCGAGCAAGAATATCACTTTAATTGGCATAGATGTATCATCAACGAGTAGAAGTATCACTTTTGACCCGGCAAATATGAACATAAATCAAACGAAGTGACCCTTTTGAAGGGGTTTCGTTAGAGAGACGAACATGACGTGGTCTCTGAAACAAGATTGTTGTACCAGTCGAGAGCTTGGAGTTGACCGTATCCCCAATGGTCATCATGGAATACCGCAGAATCATATTGGAGTGAAGAGTTGGCGAGTGAACTTTTCACGTGATCAATACAGTCGCCATTCGAATTTGGAGTGGGTTTGAGTTCCGGGAATGCTTCAAGGATTAGAGAAAGAGCACCCGTCACAAAGACGGTCGAATCAGAAGTCCCGCTGCTTGAATACCAACTGTCACCGACTCCTGTGCTGATGATGTTCTCACCAGGAGCAATGACTTCTGGTTTCAAGTGGGGGTGTTGGCGAGAAGAGCCGTCATTGAGTATTTGAGACCCGGCTGAAGAATTCGCCCAGACAGCCTGGTCTTCAGTTGACGCACCTACAGTAATAACACGAGGAACGTTTCCAGGAACGGAGACTAAGCCATCATCATTCACCCCGCCATCGTTCCCTGCTGCTGCGACAACAAAGATTCCAGAATCAACAGCACGGCGCACTGCTGATACGCTCGAACCTTCCGTCTGCATCTCGATGTTTTGTTCCCCTCCAAGCGAAAGTGAAATGATATCCGCTTCAAATTCATCTTGGCACCATTGAATTGCACTGGCAACCGTATTCTCCGAACCACTGTTGAGATCTGATTCGTCAGCGCCAAGAGCGGCAACGACAGCCAATGTAATACCCGGGGCAATACCCATTTGGTGACTGCCAGATACCAGAATGCCTGCCATGAGTGTCCCATGGGCTACAAATCCGTAGTCAAGCGGAGCATTTGAATTACCAATCAGATCCTTGAAAGTAACTTCAAGTTCCGAGAAAGCGGGGTTGCTCAGGTCAATACCAGTGTCAACCATGCAAACCTTGACGCCTTCACCAGTGAGGCCGAGTTCTGAGAGTTCATTCAGTTGTGATTGTTCATTCGCCCACTCAGATTTAGGTGGAGACAACTCGATAAACAGTAAGCCAGAATTCCAAACAAGGAGTAAAGTGATGGCCAGTAGAGCAAAAATAACTCCATTCGTGGCAATAAACTTACGGCGCCGAATACGAGCAACTGGTGTGGCGTCATGAGGTGCCCAGCCCGTAACCTCAGCTCTCCATCCGTCTTGGAACCCAACCGCTGAAGGATCAATTGCCGATAGAATCCGTGAATCATCCGGTTCCGGGAGCAAATCAAAATTATCTAATCCATCCATTGCTCAACCTCTACAGCACCTACAGTAGCAAAGTTACTTGTGTAACTTTGGATATAATGTGTTGTCTACAACTTCAATCAGAATCGAGAGGAGGACGAACGGCTTCGAGCCAAACGAATACCACCATAGATGACTAATGCAGCAATAAGGAAAATCGCCAATGTAAGCCATGGAGAGTCTTCAGTATCGACATCTATGTAGTATTCAACAGAGAAGTCAATTTCGAGTTCTTCGCCATCTGCACCGATTTGCTGTTCTACCTGGACACTGTCTACTCCAACCACTTCAACACGCACTTCGAAGCGAACTGGGCCAGAGGTCGAATCCTCTGCGGTCAAAGCGAACACAGCATTGGTCGTTGAATCTGGACCCAAAGAAATAGTTTGAGAGCCAAGTGATTTATTCGATTCTTGAAGTTTAGCCGTTACTACAACATCGGATGTTCCAAGCAAACCAAGGTTCGTCACTGGAATGACGAGTTGACCAGCTGAGTCTGCAATGTTATCCGAAAGGGTAACAATTGCGCCTTGGTCGACATACAAGAGAATACTTTGCTTGGAAATAACAACATCAAAAGTATCGGTAAAAATACCATCTTCGCTGGTTACAGTGACTGTGATCGTCTTACTTCCTTCAACAAAGTCTTCAGGAGCAAATGCCGTGAACATTTGAGAACGGCTGTCACCCTTAGCGATGTTAATGATTGATTGAGGTGGTGTTACTTCCCAGCCAGCTGGTATATTGTCGGCTAATTCGATGGTGAAAGAGTCATCACCGTTTCCGATGTTAACCAGTTCGAAACCAAAGGAACTACTTCCACCAGACCCAATACCGATTTCGGTTGGGACGTCGTTGAATTCAAACCCGTAGATTTGAGGAACTTGGACCTTCATAGCAATTTCACTGGATGGTGTCCCGTCATTAATCAAACGAACCTTCAGCGAGTGAGGATCTTCTAAGTGCCATGCATCGGATTGATTAGCAACCAAAATTCGAACACGAACTACCGCAGATGAAGCAATACTGGTATCTGAGGAACCATTACCAATTCCAAGTGAAACTTCATGAGATTCAACAAAGTCAGTTCCATTCCAGAATTCAATACTCCATTCTGCTTCATCAGGCGCTACTCCGATTTGTCCGAGAACATCAAACACTTGCACCGTCTCAGTACCCTCGTATTGGATGTTCAAATCCAATTCGATGGCTTGGTAGCCTTCATCTTCAGGTATTGCAAGGTATGCAAGATTTGAATCGTCTTCAACTGTAGCATTGACAATGCTGTTTTCAACGATTGTTATCACTGTATCAGAATTGATGGTTCGTGTGTAAGAAAGGGCTACGGGTGAACGTCCTTCAGCAACAAGAGTAACTGCGCCACCGATGTAATCCATTTCGAGATTCAAATCGTGTTGAATCGTTACAAAGGATGAATCCATTTCGATTTCGTCTGCAGGCATCAAGATGCTAATACTTCCATCACTGCCTACTGGTATGTCCCATTCAAGGTCTGAACCAATAGCAAATGTGATCGATACTGATTCGTTAAGCATGGATGAACCATTACCTGATGAACCAGCATGGTGCTCTTCGAGATTGATGTCTGTCCAAGAGGTCGTGAGGTCAATCCAACCACCGAGAGACATCTCAAGGTCGAGAGTTGCACCATCTGAAATACTTGCATCAAGTAATCCAACTGCAACACCGCCACCGTTCTCGCCAGCATTGGCTTCTGTTACTACAACAATCCACTCGCCTGGCGCAATAACTGCGGACCAGGTAAGTTGGTCATTTGCAAATACTGAAGTCACTGTTTGCATTTCTCCTGCCATTCCAGTGGATGGGTAAAGAACCACGGTAGAGCCGTTCAATCGACTCGCATCGTTAATGTCAGTGACGTTACCGGACACGGAAACGTTACCGGCAGTAACTTCAATGTCATGTGATTCAGGTTCCGAATAGACTGGGTATGCACTTGAGTTCGAAACATTATACACTTCTGTGCTAAATCCTTCTTTGCTCACACTGACTTGATATTCATCCTGTATAGGGACAAAGAGTGACCAAACACCGAACTCATCGGTTGTCACATTCGTGTCAATCTCAGAATTATTCATTCCAAGAATCGTAACCGTAATGTTTTGGACACCTTCTGTGCCACCTGGAAGGTCATCATCGTTCAAGTCCCAGAATACTTTCCCACCGATTTCGACTTCCAATTCAGCATAGTATACGCCCAAGTCAAGAACGCCATCAACTGCAGATGCAGTCGAGAATGGTGAAGCAGAAGTGTCGAGGGTCCAGTGACGTTGAGGGGCTGTTTCGTTGAGGAACAAGCTCCAGTTTCCTGGCATCAACTGTTCGGTGACATTACCATTCAAGTCTGACTTTGGAAGAGTAACGTTACCATAACCATCGTGGCTGACAAGCGTGACTCGTATGTCAGACATATTCGATTCAGTGTTCAATTCTTGCAATTGGAAACTCATTTCGACAACGTCAAAAGACATCAATTCGAGGTTTGTTCGGACAGACGAATCGTTACCAACGCTGAATGGGTAACGGAGTGTCTCGGTGCTATCGTTGTCTGCGAGGAATGGAGCGATGATGGCAACCCAATCTCCAGCAGGAACATAGGAGGAGAACGTTCCATTGACATCAGAAGCCATGTTGAACCACAGGTCATCAGCTTCGTTACGAAGTAGGAATTGCTTCTCAACTGCACCACCACTGGAGTTGGTTATTTCTCCTGAAACCAAGTAGTCGTTTCGTAGCGTAAATGCTACAGCTTCTTCGTAGGCATCAAGTCCGACTAAAATTGGATCAAACACATTTGCTCCAATAAGCGCATAATCTGAAGCATTTTCATCGGAGGCATCCGTAGAGTTCAGAACAAGGCTGTAAAGTCCCGGTTCAAGAACAACTGTGATGTTTCCAACAGAAGTGTAGTCAAGAGAGGTGTAATTGTGTTGTTTCCCATGACTATTGAGTGGCATGAGAGAGAACGAAGGGCTAACTGCAGTTCCGTTCGCAAATACTCCATCGCTTCCTGCATCCATGAAGATGTTGAGTTCTATGGTAACATACTCAGGGTAAACAAACAATTCGACAGGAGTAGGTGGGGTGTCGACGTCAATCACAATATTATAATTCTCAACATCTGTTGAATTCAACTTCTCTTCATCGACGGAGAAGTCCCATTCTCCTTCCTGTAAGTAGAATACAAACTCTCCGGAATCGAGGATTACCGAAACCCATTCAAGACCATCACTATCCGTTGCTACAACACTTTGGGAACTGTCGTAACCTGGAACAAGGCCATCCCACAGGGATGAATTGTCGTAAAGGAATACAAATCCAGTAACACTTGTCGTTGGTTCCAAATACATGAGGCCAAGGTCAATCTCGGCATCTCCAGTAAGTTCAATCAGTTGACCTCCCGACATTTGGGACGCAATACTAAATGTCGTCATGTGGAAGTCATTGCCACTTGGCAAGCGAATACTATAGTTTCCATCTGTTTCGACTGTTGTCGAGAATGATAAGTCATTCGAGATGAAATTAATATCCAAACCTGCTGCAGGTTGACTCTGTTCGAGTTTAACATCTGCTCCTTCAGCCGCCCAAACGGAGTAGTTCAGGTCATTGTTGAATATTCCACCGTCAACAACACGAATGCTGCCGTTCACCCAAGTACCAATTGCATAGGCACTTGAAAGACTCAAGTCTTCATTTTCGAGCGATACGTGATCAAACAAGATGTATTCGTCTCCAGCTTCATCAGAAATTGTGTATGCACCCATTGGCAGTTCAATGTAGACCAGACCGTTTTCATCAGATGTTGCGTTAAGCGGACCGAACAATGGATCCTCGTTGGTAAAGGTCACAATTCGTCCTGCAACGTCTGTGTAAGCATCCTGTGTAAGTGGATCGACTGGTGAGGTGAGTTGCAATGTGATATCATGCATCTCTGGAATATCCATCAGCAATGTAAAGTTCTCTGATGCATCTCGAACTGTGAATGTTTCATTGAGTTCATACCAGCCATCTCCGTCGACGTCGACGCGATAATAGTATTCACCAGCAGCAAGTGGACCCTCGGAAAAGTTTCCAAATTCATCTGTCGTGATTTCTGTTACTGCTGAAAGTCCCAAATCAACATCAACAAGTTCGAAGGTTTCGTTTGCAAAGGCAACTTCATAGAAGTCTTGAAGGGTATCTTCAAAGATGGAACCCGGCATAGTCATTTGCAAATCATATGAAGGAGAAATATCCACATTCACCGGATCAGGAAGAAGAACTTCCTTTCCGTTATCAAGTTGAGCAATCATGTTGTAAACTCCAGGAATAAGCCCCGTGATGTAGAATGAACCGGGCTGAACCATTGGCCCAGAGAATTCTCCAGTTCCAATGAAGAGTCCAGTTCCGTTCAGTGTACCAATACCCTCAAAGGAGCCTGTAGCCTCAAACGAGTCGCCAACGTGCTCAGTAACGAGAGTTGAGATTCCATCAGAGGTCAGACGTCCATTTGCTTCTATTTCTCCATCCAAAAGATAGATGAGCGGTGATGCTGTAGAATCTTGGAGACAAAGTGAGGCATTTTCTGGCATTGGAGCAGTTTCATTGTCGAGACATGAAACGACACTTTCGTTCGAGACCCATGATGCTGCAAGTGTTCCCTTGCCGTTCCATGTTCCGTTACTTGTGTAGACACGACTGTCAGCGATTGAACGAGTGAACGTTCCTGTGAAGTCATCTGCAAAGGCAACACCGTCGCTCTCAAAGGTTCCATTTTCGGTGAATGTCACTTCACCGGTTCCTTGGAGGATTCGGCTATCTTCGGATGTGAATGAACCATTGGTCGTAGTCAGTGTGTAATTTTCCGTCATTGACCAGATATTTCGCAGAATAAAGTCGGTGCTAACCAAAGCATCGCCATCGAATGATTCGTGACCAGCCCAGGTAACTTGTCCTGAAACACCACTGCTTTCTACAGCGATATCGAATGGAATGGAAACTTCAACAAATCGATCGGCTTGTTGTGCGGTAATGTTGTGTTGGTATTCACCAAGCCAACTCATGTTTGCAACTTGTCCGAGAACCGCTGTAATATCATTCACTTGACGGTCATCGTTTGTGACGGTCAAGATATCACCTAAACCTTGTGAATAGCCTCCAGAGCGGATATTATCTTGAGCTGCTATTGGGTTATAATCACCCGCAAATGCACTCACACGAATACGTCCTGCTGGAGCGTCAAAAGACCATTCGCCGTTCTCATCAGCGTCTGTATATCCGATTGGCACCCAATAGGTGTCAGGGTCAAGGTCTTCTGTGCCTTCGCCAGAGAATGCATCTCGCTCGATAAGCAATCGAACGCCAGGCAACCCCTGACCGTTATCGCTCATAGTAACTTGACCCGAGATTTCTGCTCCCGAGTAGTACTTGAGAATCTTGACAAGTGTGTTTGTTGATGCAATTCCAGAAGATTGTTGTTCTGCAGTTACAGAACTATTGTCTTCGGGGGTATACCAATTTGCGATGACAAAGTGATTTTGCATTGCACCTGGTAGTGGGAGCGCTTGGCCCAATATGCTACCTGGACTTCCGGATTGTCCGAAATGTTGTGCCGGTTGAGGATTTGAAGAACCTGCATCGACGCCAAGTGAAGAGGCACCGTATCCGACATAAGCTCGTGCAAGCATAGTATCGAAGAATGCAGCATTGTGATCTACCCGAACATCTTCCACTTGTAATGGGTCAATGTCCGAACCAGATTGCTGGTTCAGGAAATCTTCCGTAATTGCTCGGTCGACTTCTTCTCGAGTCATCTCATCTGGGAATTCTCCACGCATTGTTTCGTAGACTTCATCCATGTAAGTGGAAATATCTTGGCCACTCAAAATGGTAGGTGCGCCAAAGATACCCATTGGTTGACCTTGATTGTAATTCATATCTTGAGTGTAACGTCCTGCACGAGGATACAATCGGTTGTCGATAGCGAAGTATCGAATTTCGTGATCACGTTCAACAATTTCTCCTGGAGCACCGTCGTAGTCTTGGACTTTGTAATATCCTTCAAGATTAATCAAATCATCATACATATCGATAATTTGTTCAGAGTCAAGTGTCAGCGAGAGTAACTGAACTGTCAATGAAAGACGCGTGTTCTTACGGTGAATGTTCGTCCCAACAGAATCATACTCTTCGATGAGGTCAGCAGTATACCAATAATCACCGATGATGTAATGTGTTGTGTCATACACATTGTCAGCACCTGTACGAATGTTGTTTGTGAAAGTACGATTTGCTTCAAACAATTCAGACCAGTCACCATCAACGCAGGTTGCAGAGAGTGAATCAGTACAGATTATACGTTCGCCATCATCATATACTCGCCAGTAGGGAGTCGATTGGTCAAACACACCATTTGTTTGGTGATAGCCAACCGCTAAGACGACATCGTCGTTTGTTTGGAACACTTCAAAACTGTTGAGTTCAGCAAGTGCAATCATTTCATCATGGTCAACACTTGTTGACATGGTGGTGAAGAGATCCATTTGTGCATCATTCAGGTAAGAATCAACGATGTTGCTGTATCCTGAGGTGAAAGCTGTATCACCTGTTCGAGCCTGATTGTATTCAATATCTCCTTGACCAAGTTGCCAAATAAACATTGAAACCAAATCTTCTTGGCTTCTGGCGAGTAACATGTTTCCAGTTGCAGGAATTCCGGACTGGAAGTTATCTGAAACTGACGGGTGCTCTCCTGTATCAAGTGCTTGGAAACCATAGTCCCACCATGAGACGAAAGCAGGACGTTCAGAGTATGCCATGTCAGTATCTTGATTCGCAAGCCACTCATAAGCAGTATTCCAGCCGTTATCATTGAATCCGGAACCAAAAGATCCGAGATACCAATTCCCGTCATAGGTGCTGTCATCGAGGAATGAAAAACCACCAACTTCCCAACGGAAAGCGTCAGGAATGATATTGTAGATTGTTTCATCGATGTCATCTTCCGCATTGTTACTACCCGGAATAGCAGCATCCAGACCGTAAGTAAATTGTTGTCCAAACAACATAATCATGACAAGCATGATTGCCGAGAAAGATGGTGTTCGCCAAACGGCAACACGTGCACCACGGATACGGTCTTCAGGTGAACGAATACCGAGTTTCTTCCAAGTCTTGACAAGACCTCCCCAATTGGCCCACTTCCAGAGTGAAACAATACCCCAAGCACCGAGAACGGCAATTGCAGGTGTTGCGTTGAACATAAATCGAGCAGCAGTCCAAGCCATGAAGGATGCAGCGAGAATCCAAACACCGAATACGAGGTTCGTTTGCTTGCGCTTTCGTAGAGCCGACCAGATGCAAAGAACACCCATGATAAGTGATAAGACAAAGGTGATTGGGCCGAATTGAGCAAAGAGTTGTCCTCTGTTTGGTGCGTTTGCTTCAGCAACTGTTCCGAAAATCTTGGTCTTTGTGAAGTATCCGCTACCAGTGAACAATACGTCCCATGCATTGGAAATGTTTGCTTGCTTGAGTAGCCACAATGCCAAGAAGAAGACAGCACCTGCAGTCACAAGAACACCCAAGATGAGCAACCAAGGCTTGTCACGGAATCCAGTTGTTACAAAGCTGATAGCCAGTGTGAACACGAAGATAAACAAGAATGGTTGCAATCCAGTTCCATCCAGAATCAAATTAATTTGAGGATGACCATAGAATGGAAGAGCCATCAAGAAATTAACACTAAGCATGGTCAAGAACAGAACATTGAGAGTTGTCGAATCTCGACGGCGGAACATGTTAATTGAAACCTGAGCCGCATAAGCCAAGAAGAGAATCGAAGGCCCAACGACGAAACCTTTCCAGCCAAGAGAGACAACACCGAAACTTACACCGGCCAATACAGCAGATGAAAAGGCGGCCTTTCGTTGAGATATAACCGCTGAGATTGCAGCGATAAAGGCTGCTGGTGTAGCCGAAGAAGAGCGAATCAAACGCTCTGTTCCTGCATACTTCACAGCACGAAGCCAGAACATGAATCCAAGAGTGATGAACAGCATGATGAATGCGTCGTGGTCAGCCAGAGCCCATGTTGAGTGGCTCACGTGAGCCGGCATGAAAGCGATAAGCCATGCTGCAATGACTGCAGCTTTTGCGTTAACGTGTTCACGAGCAATAGCAGCAACAGGGAAAATCGTAAGGGCCCCGTAAATAGCAGGGAGGGACAAAATAGCCCACCAAACTGCATCTCCGTTTGCGAAGAATGGTTCCAAAATCAGAGCAAGGACAGCAATAGACCAAGTAAAGATTGGAGGTCGAGGATTGATTCCACCAACTGGATAGAAGCGGTCAGCGTCAACAATCATGTGTGCATTATTTGCAAGAATGTAGTCGACAACACGCTTCATGTACCACGGGTCAGAACCGCCAGTCATGTCCCAGTTTCCGGTTCCGTATGCGTTCATTGAAGGAACGAGATACCACTGAGTTCGAATGACTAAACCAAAGAAGAAAGCCAAACCAATCATGACGCTTGCCCAGTGTTGATTCCAAAACAACCGAGCGCCAGAGTATTCGTGATCTTCACGGTTTACCCATCCGCCCCACGAATCGTGAGTGGAAATGGAATAAATTCCAACGCCGATGAAGAATGTAGCGCCGAGCCAAATGAGGCTGCCCCAGTTACCATTCAACATCTCGATAGAGAACATTCCAGCATCATACCAAGTAGAAACTTGATACAATGTCCAAAGAGAACCAAGTGTCATGGCACGTGTGTGCCATCGCTCGGAAAACATACCTGCTACAATCAGAGCCACCATTCCGGTAAAGAAAGCAGACCAGTAACTGAAGTAGCCATGGTATCCATCAACTGTGTTAATTCCAAGTTGATCCGCAACTGCAACGCTATCGAAGTGCCACAGACTGCCAATATGGGCGAGTGCCCAAACTACGAGAGCAACCTGTAATGGAAGGTTCTTTTTATTGATGACAGATGTTGTGTCGTCATTCAAGAAACCAAACCAACCTTCTTTTCCGACGGGGGTCAAAATGCCCCGTGTGAATGTGGCGAAAAGAGTGCCAAGAAGGATAAACAGGGTGAGGTATGAAAAGAATTGATACCCAACTGCTTGGTGCTTCAAGTTCAAAGTCGATACGAAACTTGCTTGTTCTTCGGCGCCTGCCAAGTTGTAAATCTCAGGAAGATTCGCTAAAGCGTCCCCTGCCATGATGATTCCAATATTGATTCCAACCGCTGCAAAGATGACGATTGATGCAATCTCGTGTCGTCCTCGACCGTTCATGAAATGAACGCCGAAGGTAACAAGAGCAAACATGAGTGCTGTGAAAGCACCGTAATCTTGCCAGTAAATGATTTCTGCACCGATGAGAGCAACGGCCAGAGTTGAGAGGGAAAGGGTGGCCTTTGAAATGGATGAAGATTCGGATTGGTTGAGCATCGACGGAAGAAGTCCGAAGATACTTGCGACGATGACGAAAATCATCGGCGTCATGTTGTCTACATTGAGCTCGAAGTCTACGCCGACGAGCTTGATGGCTGCGATTGCTAGCAGGACTGCAAGGGGGGCAATAAGCCATCCGAGCGGTGCTGCTGGCGCAGTGCGGTGTGTGCCAGTTTTCTGTTCCATTTTTTATCCCTCAAAGGTGTTTGCGCGACAGCAGCAAGGCTGAAGCGTCTTCGCCACTTGAGAGCCTCTTTTAATGACTCCGCTGTATGAACAACATATGAAAGCAACGCTGTGTCGCATTTAATGGGGTGAATTAAGCCCCTTTTTCGGGCAGGAATAAGGCCGTATTCAAGGGGTTGAAAGGGCACGAAAAGCGATGTCACCACGGTAGTGTGAACCATCCAATTCGATTGATTCTATCAATTCGTAAGCGAGTTTGACAGAAGCCTCCAGAGTAGGCCCCGAAGCACTGCAAGAAAGCACTCTTCCGCCGGTTGAAATGAGTTGGCCTTGCTCGTCAAAACCCGTCCCAGCATGATTCACCCAAGCAGAAACACCATCCGATTGAATTGGTTCTAACGACCCTTGAATTGGTCGACCTTTGACAGGAGATTCAGGATAGCCTTCTGCTGCGAGAACAACAGTTGCAGTAAACATGTCATGGAATTGGACATCGATTTCTGCTAGGCGATCGCTGGATGCAGCTGCAAGGACTTCATACAGATCTGTCTTCAAAAGTGGGAGGGTAATTTGACATTCAGGGTCTCCAAAACGAACGTTAAATTCAACCACATTGGGTCGACCTGAATCCGGAATCATGAGACCAACATACAGCACGCCACGGTACGGAGTTCCGGTGGAGAGCAGATAATCGTGCATCGGTTTGATTATTGTCTCTACAGTTCTTTGATGGACAATGTCTGTAACGACAGGTGCTGGGCAGTAAGCGCCCATTCC
>TARA_B110000444_G_scaffold261555_1_pt1 | contig 35521 bp, 33 predicted proteins | sample TARA_B110000444 | Tara Oceans TARA_B110000444 (sample SAMEA4398370) | marine metagenome | biome: Polar Biome; feature: [SRF] surface water layer (ENVO:00010504); material: water (ENVO:00002006), including particulate matter (ENVO:01000060) such as... | depth 5 m | reverse complement strand
ATTCCAAGGACAGACGGGGATGGTGGTCTCACATTGATGTCAATGTGGCCGCTAGGTGCGCCTATGAACGGGGAGCCCAATCACAAATCACTTAGCGAACTATCGTCACATCTTTTGGAGGCATAATGATGAATCACCCCGACCCAAATGAATTATATGACGGAGTAGTTGATCATAGAGGAGATGCTCTACCATATCTTTCTAAGTCTGCTAAGAATATGAAAATGGATGAGTTATTAGATACCCCTATGCCAAAATTCTCAGGCTCTACTCCAGGTTCTTATCTTTGGACAAAGGTACTTTATTGGCTGTGTCGAAGAACTGTCGCTGTTCAATTTAGAACACAAGAAGCAACAGGTGTATCCAATATACCTCTAGACCGTGGTACACTATGCTGTGCATGGCATACAAATGGTCTCTTAGATGCTTTACAAATTACTCTAAAACATCCAAAGTATTTCGTATTAGGCGCTAGGCATGACTTGGTCACTAGACCAATGCTTGGTTGGTGGACAAGAAAAATGGCGGTACAACCAGTAGTTCGTAAGGCGGAATTATTACGCGGCGGCTGCTCAGAAGAGGAAGCCGATTTCTTGAATGGACGCTCATTACTAACTCTCGCATCAGGAATTGCGCATGGCTTTGGGTGCGTTTTATTTCCCGAAGGAACTAGTCATAATAATTCATACATGCTGAGATTTAGAACAGGTCCTATCAGAACAGTTCTAGCAGCAGGTGCATTAGCGAGTTCTTTGGATAAAAAATTACCAGCGCTTTTACCCATAGGGCTCCACTTTAGAGTCAGGGAGCATTTTAGGACGGATATTTGGGTTGAGTATGGAGCTCCACTTCAAATCACTGAATCTGATATTCCTCAAGATTTGATAGACGCAGTATCAAATGGCAGTTGGTCGGAACCTCCTGCGGAAATCGTATTCAAAATTAGAGATAAATTGAGATTAGAAATGGAACCATTAACCCCTAATGTCGCTGAGTGGGAGGAATATAGAGCATTACATCTACTTGGCCATATCGAACAGAGAAGAAATAATTCCCCACCTGATACTTGGCGAGAAGAAGTTTTGGCAGCAAGAGAGATGCATAGTAGGTTAGTGACAAATGATAGAGTAATTAAAAACGATGAGCCAAAGCCGAAACAAATAGATCACCCTGTAATTAAACCGGCTATCAGCGCGGCGCAAATACTTGAGCAAAATGGTTTGGATGGAAGAGACTTAAATTCTAAAGGTACTGATTTAAGGTTCGCTAACCTTGCCAAGTTACCGGTTTCATTGGCTAGAAGTTGTGTCTTTTTACTAACACTCCCACTATTCTTGTTATCTTTGGCTCCACAAGTGATTCTTGGCCGAATATTAGGGGATTCAACAGATGAGGGAGTTGATGCAAGAACATCTTATCAATTCCTTTCATCGATGTTTGGTTCGCTATTGGTGTGGCCAATCGCATCGATAATTGGAGTTATCATTGCCGCATTACAGGAAGCAAGGATTTCAGAAATACTTAATTCTAATTGGACTGATTTACTTGGCCAAGGCGGATTAGCCAATGGGGCTATGTTCTGCCTAGCTTGGTTATGTTTAATGCCGATATTTTGGCTGTCAGGTAGGCTAGGGTCTTTGGCTTGGGATGATTACACATATATTCGAAAATTCATGCACAGGCAGAGAATGAAAAAGAGCACACGTCAAAATCTCAAAGCACTGTTGAATAACATACATGATGAAATACCTAAAATTTAGTGTTTTATGGGTTTGCTTCAAACGGGATGAGGGTTTGGACTAATTGTGACGCCAATTGATGTAGCAGCCACTGTACGCAAATGGCTTAGCAATGAACGTTTGATAGTCAAGGAACAGGAAGACCCAAGGGCAGTGGCGCATATTTTGATTAAATACCCTCAAGGTCCACAAGGACACATGTTTGCAGTTGTAATTCCTAAAAATAGAGATTTAATCGCTATTTCAAGTATGACAAGAGTGGACATGGGTCAACAAAAAGAAATGAAAACTCATATGAAAGAAGATTCGGATGGATGGTCCGAATGGATACATGAAGGTCGATTACAACTTATCCGTTCTTCAGTAGATTGGGGGATTCACATGGGGCATGAAGGAAATCAAAAGCCAGGTCCATTACAAGCCTTCAATGTTAGTCTACCTCTTTGGTTTGATGGCCTGACTAAGAATGAGATGATGCATAGTCTACGAAGATTGTGGCTGGCTAAACTGGGTCTCATTCATGAGATTAAATATTCTTATGGGCCAGGAGTTGGTAAGCCTGGTCCTGTCGATGATTGGGCCAAGAAGAAAGAAGCAATGGAAAGTCAAAATTCAAAATCTATTGATATTGAGAGTGAGCAGATAGAGATCGAGTTTGACGAAAAAATGTCATTCGGCTCAAGTTTTGACCCTTCCGAATGGGCTTAATTTTAATTTTTCAAGTATACTAAATTGTGACCCGAAAGAGTCGCGGTTAAGTATTAAGAGAGAATGGTTTTCTTTATCCTATCTGCCAGAGGTCTATTTATGAGTAATAAAATCAAGTCAATAAGTCTAGTTTCCATAATGTTAATTTCAGCAATGTCCGCTTTAGTGATGTCTTCAGCACCCGTTACTGCAAATACCGTTGTGATAACCGAGCCACAGCAAATTGTTGATGGAGGCTCTGCTTCTGATACCCAAGCAACCATCGTAGCGGATAGCGAAGGAAATGCACATATAATCTGGGCTAGAAATAATCTTCACTTGTATTATTCAATGATTGCAAGTGATGGTGAAGTTTTGATAGATGCAACTCAAATCACCAATGCAGGGATACACAAAATCTGGCACCCTGATATGGCAATAGACGACAATGATAATCTGCATATCGTTTGGACTGATAAATCAGGAACTCACAAAATTATGTATACTGCGATTTCACCATTTAAGGTTCAACCTTTCAGTGGGCAATCAAGCGATGATGGTTCACTAACCTCAATAGATGACTTAGTGGTATCACAAAGGGCGCAAGACAGAGATTGGCCTTCAATAGATGTTGATAGTCAAGGTAATGTTCATATTGCTTGGGAAGATGAATTTGATGAATTAGGTCGCTTTTTCAATCAACCACAGATTTACTACTCTATGCTACAACCAGATCTACTTGCACAAGATGCAATTGTCCTTTTCGATGACACTCTTCTTACACCAATCATTGGTCACAAGGGCCATCCTGACATTGTAGTCGACCAAAATGACCTAGTTCAAATCGCATGGGATGATACACGTGGAGGCAAGGTAGAACTTGTATTCGTTGTAGACACATCAGGTTCAATGTATACAGAATGGGCAGACATTTGTACTGTTATTTATGGCGGTAACTTTGCTTCTGGGGGCCAATTCGAAGGAATCAAGCCTTTACTGGAAGTTGCTAACATGACTGTTTTTGAAACAATTTACGGTCTTGATGGTGGTTTTGGACTACCCGGAGCAGCAAGCAGCGGTAATTGTGCTGCATACAATATGAATGCAGGCCCTAGAACAACTCCTCTAAATGAAGGAGATAGTTCAGGTGGTATCCGTTCACTACAAAATACAATTTACAATGGTAATCCTTACTCCGGAAATTCAGGAGAAGATTGGGGTCCAGGGGCAAATTGGGCATGCTTATCTTGGAAAGACGTTAACGGCAATGTGCCAGGCAACCCTGCAACATCTGCCGACCACAAGTGGAATCCTAACTCTACCAAGATAGTTTTACCAGTATCTGATGAAGGTCCAAAAGATGGAGACCCTTCACAGCAAGCAGATGATATTAGTTCTCTTGATGAAGCACACGATAACTGTGTTAGAGCCGGAGTTATTCCAATCGGTCTTTACGGGCAAGGATATGGTGGAGCAGGAAACATTCAATCACACTTCTTAGATTTAGTTAAGTGTCCTAATGGTGTAGTATCTACTCAGACAAGAAATTGTCCAGGTAATGACCCTGCTACCAATGCGCGCACTGTAAGTGCTGGTGGGCAGGCATATGAATTCCCATCTGGTAGTGGCGGAGCAGGAGCCATGGCTTTACTTGTTGAAGCAATGGTCTACATCGCGACAAATAATTCTCGTGAAATATACATGTCAGTTTTAGATCCTTATGGTAAGATGACTAATGACGCTACTTGGACTCCTGGTTCTCCAGGTCACTCAATAAGTGGCGGTACATACTATGAGGACACAGGACTGGGTTCAGAAGGCCATTTAGTAGTTGTAAACGATACTAGAGTTACCATCGATGATGCATATTCATTCCACCCAGCAATTGCAGTAGATAACTCAGGAAATACTCACATTGCTTGGATGGATGGTAGAGACTACGGCTTTGAAAAATCGACAAACTATGAAGTATATTATACCAAATTAAACTTAGCTAAGGCAGGTTCTTTTAACGGCGCAGAAGATGGTCTTGGAACACAACAAATGAAGGTCATCCAAGATACTGTCATTTCTAACGTAGAAGGCCTTTCTGGCTTAACTTCTTCATACTCAGGGCACTCAATATTCCCTGCTATTTTGACTGATAAGCAAAGCAATGTACACATATCTTGGGTTGACTCAGGAAATACAAGTGCTGGAGAAGAAGTCCAGTATACTCGTTTGAATCAAACAGATTTGTCGGGTCTTGGTGAATTTGCATTAGACCCTTGGGAGATTATTTCAGTAACCTCTTGGTCAAGTAACAAACTAGGTACAGATACTGGTAGTAGACCTGACTTGGGAATGCCTCCAGCCTTTGCTAATGACCTTGGCAGTGGTGCACATATTGGCTGGTCTGATCAAAATAAGTGTAATGATGAACAGAATAATGGAAGATATACTATTTGTTATTCTCACGTTCTAACCGGTCAAGTCGATGTAGAATTAGATATAGGCGAGACATATTACCATGTAATTGAACCTGGTGAACAAACAGTATTCAACATGACATTAAACAATTCAACACCTGGCGACAAGGACCTCGTTGCTGACACTTATGGACTAAATATTTCAGGAGTGCCTCAAAATTGGACAGCAACCCTATTCTTTTCAGATAACCAAACACAAGTATTGCCAACAACGCCAATTTTCCTTGAAGGTGGCGAATCAACTAGATTCTACATCAGGGTGAAGGCTCCTACAATCTATCAAGCTAATGAAGACGAGTTGGCTCAAGTAGTGGTGACGGCTAAGTCTTACAAAGACCCAGCAATACGTTCAGACCTAACTACCATAACTCTAATGGATGTTGTTCACGGAATCAGTTTGGATACTTCACACAGTGTTCAAGATATCGAGCAAGGCGGTCAAGCGACCTTCTCTATAACGATCACAAATACAGGTAACGTCCAAGATAGTTTCTTGTTCTGGGACCCAAATACCTTGGAAGGCCAACAAGAATGGCTTCTTCCATTTGGCTGGGAAGTAACTTTCCCAATGCGTGTTGAGTTAGACCCAGGGACTTCAACTACCAAGATTTTGACCGTTAAGGTTCCAACATCAGAAGACCCAGGAGCTTTCGTAATTTACCTCAAAGGTTGGTCTGAAGGAGAGCCAATTAAGTCTGTAGATAAAGGAACTTATGATATTCTAGAATTGGGAGTTTATGTTTCCATTAGATCTTCTGGTAACATTGTCTTCGAGGCAACAGATAAAGAGGCATTTGTTAAAGCAGGAGACTCTAAAGATTCATGCCATGAATATGAAGTTCCAGTAACTAAGAACTATGATTCAGGAGATTTAGTTTTCACTTTACCAGGGGCTCCAGAATCGAGACCTGTTGAAGTAGATGAGGATACTTGGCGACAAGATAACTGGGATATCTCAGTTGATTTCAGAGACGCTCCAGGGACTAATGACCCCCTAGGCCAAGAGAGGTCATGGAATATTCCTCCAGGTCAAGATTATGTTAGGCATACTGTCTATGTTGAAGTATGTGCTCCAGATAACGCTAAGGCTGGACTTGGACCGACAATTATTCTAAAGGCCTACTTAGATGGATATCCGAAAATTTCAGATTTCATTAAACTAGATACTACAGTAATTCATGAATTTAGTTTAGAATCTCAGACTAATTTGTCCACGGACAGAATTATTTCAGTAGACGGCGCTAATGGTGGTACAGTATCGGCATTCTCGGTATTCCCTGGTGAGAAGATAACACTTCCAACAACAGTCACCAATAATGGAAACGGACCAGATAGATACGACTACCGCTTAGCCACAGTGATTGACCCTTCAGGAGTTCCAGTTAGAAATGGACATTGGGATATCATTATTCCACGCGACTCTTTACAAGAATTATCAAGAGATACATCACAGACATTCGATATTTTGATGAATGTCCCTGAATCAGACATCGGCGCAGGATTATACACGATAATTTTCCAAACCTATTCTGAAGAACCATATCCTGATTCTCAGGGAAGGTCTACAAAGTTGAGAGATGTTCAAACAATGCTAGTTTACGTTAATGAGTTTTATGATATGGAAATAGTAATGGACCCGAGAGTCGATAATCCGATCAAAACCTCAGCACCTGGCAAGATAGTCAGTTTTACCGTGAATATCACCAATAACGGTAACGTTGAAGACTGGCCTACTTTGAATAATCACACATCCTCATTACAAGGCAATGACCGTATTTGGGAAACACTTCCAGGTATGGGGCAACTTACTGGATGGAGTGTTGAGTGGAGAACCGTTAAGAAAATCGGTAATGATTTGACTACAGATGAAGCATGTGTAGAAGTCGGTGCAATGCCAGATAAAACATCAGATGAATATGCTACATGGCAAACAGCATTAGAGGAAGCACAAGATGGAGAAAGTTGTGCAATTACTCCAGATGGAACATACATGATGCCTAAGATGGCACCATATCAAACATTTGAGATGGTAGCGGTTGTTAAGATTGCAACCGATGCTAAACTAGATACTCGATATGTTGGTTTGAAGGTTGTTTCCAAGGCAGGAGATATGACTGAAGGTGGAGATTTCGACTCTTCTCCTTCATGGCAAGGTGATATGCTTGATAGCAATGAATTAATCTTACAACTTCGCTTGAGGGCACCGGATTTGGTTATCAAGGAGATTATCAACCCTGCATCATTTAGCGGAGATATTGATTCAACTATTCCAATTGGAATAATTCTACAGAATATAGGAAATACTCATGCAACAGATATTGAAATCGTTCTTTGTCAATACAATGATGCCAACGAGCAAGAGGTAATCGACGAAATTAGGCGAAATGGCTGTGCTGAAGATAGTATAGTAATGCGTCAAGTTGTTGGAGCACTTCTAGCACCTGATGCATCAGAAGAAGCTCAAGAGATTGAATTGTACCTATTGTATCCAGTTGTAGCAGGAAGTAAGGGTGTCTACGTTGTAGTTGACCCAATGAACGAAATTGTCGAAGCTGATGAGAGTAACAACATCAAGGCAGTTACTGATCCTCTTGAATCACCAAGTCCACTTCTGGATGTAGCAGGCCAAATTATTGGAAAAACGGCTCTACCGTTTGTGGTAATACTATTGACACTGTCTTTACTTGGCGTAGTTTACTTTGTTGGTAAGGGAAGACGTGAAGAAGTCAATAGACGATTGAGTGAACAATCTTCTTTGATTTCAGTTCTTGAATCTGATGATTAAAGTTACTCTTTAGGCTTATAGTTGCCTAACCACCAGTGTAAACTAGAATTCTCAGTTCCGGCTATAATGTGTCCTGCTCTTTCCGAGAGTTGTCTTTGTAGCCTACTACTGACTTCATCCATTAATTCGTTCATTTGCTTTTGACCCAATTGTAGTTCTTTACTCAATTCGGTAAAATCAATACGTTTTGTAGGTGCTTCAATGATAGAATGAACCATCGCTCTTTGTTCATAGATTTCGAAATCAGCATCCACAGTTACCGAGATTCTATTTCTTATGTGTTGGTGTAATGAGATGATAGCGTCTCTTTGTGCATCCATCTCTTCTAGGATATTATTCAATTCGGCAAGGTGAGATACACCTTCGCCCACAGAAATCTTCTTTCTTCCACTAACTGATTCTGCAACTTTCAAACTAGTTTCCGGTAAGGTTTTCGATAGCCTCATTGGTCCCCCTAGTGGTAACTTACGTTGTTCGCAGTGAAACAAATCTGGACCTAAATCAATTCTTAGAGATATGGACTTTTGAACAGAGTAAATAGTTCTTGGAGGCCCACCTTTATTGCTTGGAACTTTCATTTTAGCAACAAAATCGCCACGCTCTAATTCCTTTAAATGTTTGATAATCGCTTGTTGACTGACACCGATTAATTCCGCTAACTGCATTGGATAATGCGGCTCTCTCACAAGTCTCTCTAATATTTGTCTACGTACCTTATTTTGGAGAATGGATAATGCAAGGTCAACATCTATCATACTGCTCAACCTAAGGTTACCTAGAGGGCATACCCTTTTGAATGCGTCGAAACATTAGAAAAGGGAACCTCTAAAGATAGAGTAACTCAAAAGGCCAATTCCGATTAGTAAAAATGGAGTAGTGATTCCACTTTTCAAAGTCGCTTCATATCCCCAATCGACAGAAAATTGTTGCAATGACTGAGAGTCATCACCTCCAGCTACAAAGCGGTACTCTCCCGGTTCTGGTGTCCATTGAATATCTCCATCTGAAGAACTTCCCCCAGCAATCAGGGTAATAGAATCTTTAGCACACTCATAATAATCGGTTTTAAGTTCACAGCTTTCTACTTGATTGGCTTCAGCAATTCCAATCCATACACCATCTTGAGTCCATGATATATCGACAATAACATCTGCAGCAATTGCTTCTGCAGGGATTTCAACGATTTCAACAGACATTCCCCAATAACAAGTCACTTCTTCATCACCAGGCCATGGCATTCCTTCATCAACACTACATGGGGGAAGCATAGTCTCAATGCTGTCCGATTCAGCCAACTGATTATTCATTCCAACAAAAGATACTATCAAAAGTATAGAGCCAATAATTCCAGCAGCAATACGAAAGTATTTTTCCATTATAATCACTCAAAGATCATCCCAATCTTTCCAAGCCCCTGTTTTAGATTGGCTCTCACTGGCTTTACTAGGGGATTTATTTTTAGTCTCTTTAACGACTTGCTTGGAATCTTCTGAAGAGAACTTTTCATCATCCCCTGAATCCCAAAATGCGATATCTATCGAGTTACTTGATTTTGTAGGTGATGAAGTATCTGTTTTTTGTAGATTAAAGTCAGCAAATGGATCGCTGACTCTCTTCTGCGCTTCATTCACATCTCCTTTCATCAAAGCAAATACTTGGTCAGTTGTGAGTAATGTGCCATTTTCAACACTTTCACGACCATCGATGAAATCATCGGTTTTAGCCAATCCACTATCTGCAAATGGATTTTCTACGGATTGAGAGTTATTTGATTGTTCAATCTTATTTACTGTATCAGGGGTTAATTCTGACAGAGGCATTACCATCCCATCATAATTAATCATCATTACTTTCGATTTATTCCTGTTAGATAAGTACAATACTAAGGCGATTGGAAGGGCAATAAACCCAAAACAGCACAAACCACCAGCAGCAATCAATCCTAGTTCACCAAATATAGACCATTGAGCTTCATCTACATCGACCAGCCAGATAGTCACCTTTTCACAACCCTCTTGCTCAGAACAATCCATTGTTAGTACATACTCGGCTTGTTCACTAACCTCCCAACCATTGATGAAGTCAAATTCATCACCACTAGTATCCATCGGTTGCCAGTCAGTGGCACAGGAAGTTGATTCTAATGATTCACTTGCAGGGGACGAGCCTTGCATTTTAGTCAATGATATATTTCCATAATCACTACCCTGTATACCAACTGCAACATGGCACCCTGAATCTAATTCTCCAATTTCACTATTGTCGCCAGTGACGCTGATGTCACTAACATTTCTTGGACTAAACACATTATCGATTGAACTACCTTGGCCAAAAAGCATCACTGAGCCAACGAAAATACAAACCAAACCGAATATTGCGACGCGAAGCGACCAAGGATTTGCCTGCCCTGATGACTTCGCCATGATAATTCGTTTCCATCTTCCCAAATCAATCCTTGCACGAGATAATCATGCAAGTCCTAATTCAGCCAACTTTTCAGGTAAGTAAGTTTCAGTAACGAAATCTAGCCCATACTTGGCCAGAGATTGTTGTTCAGCTTTCTTACCCAACTCCAACATCATGTTGATTTGGTCTTGCCACCAACTATCTGCAAACCTTGGGTCTGAAAGTTCTGCATTAAGGGCTTCAATATCCTTTTTCGATAAATCATCACTTGGAAGGTCATAGGCAACTATGTCATCTGCAGTAATTCCAAGGTAGGTCGCACTTGGTGTTGCTAAATATTCAGAAATATGCGCTGTTTTAATCGCACCATAAGCAATCGATGCGAAAATCCTGAACGACCATGGGTCGCCGTCGAGGAATACAACTACTGGTAAATCCCATTCTTCACTCATACGCTTTATGATTCTTCGAGTAGACCTTGCAGGTTGACCCTTGAGATGTAATAGTCCACACCTATATTCTTCATCAAAACCATTCTCAATCAATCTATCAAACATTCCACCAGTCTCGATAGCCATTATGAAATCAATATCATTTTCCAGTAGTTCAATTTTTTCAGATTCCACATTGTACGGCACGCCATAACCGGAGTCCCCAACGTCGTCTCTAGCATTGATTCGCATCCATTCACCACGACGGTTCCTCTCACGCAAGGTAAGATTACCAATCATTCTAGCCCCATCTTCTTCAGGCCTTAATTTGAAATCTTCTCGAAGACATTTTGTTACAATCTCTAAATCTTCAGCCAAATTATTAGACTCATTTTGGCTACCAAACTTTCCTAAGCCCCAGGCCTCGGAAATATAGTACATTTCTCTTAGAGTTGAAGACTTACCGGCATCGATCATTTCTTCTATGAACTCGACAATATACAAGGCTCTAAGCAATTGCTTTGCGGAACCTAGGCTTGTTGCATCCCTAATAGATCTCTTTTTACCATACTTGTAAACTCCTAACTTTTTATCAAATCCGATATTAGTCTTTGTTCTAACAGGAAGCGTCATAGTTGGTGGCTCGCCACCAATAATCTTGTCATACATCTCTTTTACAACCGAATGCATTGCTTTTTTTGTTTCTTCTGAAGTAAATCTTTGAACCATCACAAATCACCTCCAAAAAGAGTACTTTGTCCACTCGGTGGCGCGATTTTTGGCTCACCTAGAGATGCTATGACTTCATCTAAGTCGATTTCTGGCGAGTCTAAATCACCGTCTGAATCAATACTCGGTTCTGTTGAAATCTCACTTTCCTGAATTTTGTTTTCCGAGTTCATATCTTTCATAATTTGTTCTTGATTACGTATCTCTTCAAGGTATTTTTCATCCATCTTCATAGCGCCAATAACCTCTTGAGAACCACGATAGAATATATCGGTTTCAGACCAGTCCCCTTTTTCTAAGCCATCTAGGCTATACGAAATGATAGTTCGTTCACCTGGTTCTAGAGCTTGTAATTTCCATGCCCAAACACCCATTGCTTCTTTACGACCGCCAGTGTCATTTCCAACTATTTTAGCACCGGCCTTTTCAGGCCAAGTTGCAAGAATAGTATATGCTCTTGACCTTGTGGTGTAATTGTATAGAGTGATCGCTATATCGGTTTGCTTAGTTTCTTTATTCCAAACGGTACTTGTTTCCCCAATTACCGCAGACATGATTTTGGTTATAGACCCCGAAAGGTCAGGTATTGGTTTATTTAAAATTTCAGCGGACTTAGCTGCAATTGCTGGTAAAATATCATTGATTAATTCAAACTTCTCTTGAGTTTTAGCCATCTTCTTTTTCTTTTCAAGGTGCTTCCTAAGTCCTCGTCCCATTTCCAGCATTGCTTTTCTGGCTTCTTCAATAACTTCTTCATTTTCGGCCAATGCTTCTTTTGCTTCTGAAGTAAACTGAACGTTGGTACTTGCTAGATGTACTAAAATCGCAGCAGGGCCTTTAGGTACTCCTTTTGCCCCAGGCTGGTCTAACCCATATTGACGCCAGTCAACACTTTCAATCGCTTTAGTCAATAGGCAACCTCCTTGTTGATACATCAATGGAACTCGATTAGCGAATCGAAGAACTTCTACGGCCTTATCACCAGGCATATCTCCGCCAAAAATTAGTCCGACTTCGATTTGATATGGATTACCTTGTGATACATTAGGGACTCTAGTCATAGTTGTAATAAATCTCGAATCAATAGTTTTAGAAAGGCCTTTTTTGATGAGCATTTCTTCAATAGGTGAGAGGCAGTTCGTAGGGGGGTTTAGCATTTTAACTGGCTTACCATTAAACATTCTTTCTCCTTGAAAAGCCTCTAATAATGCTCTGATATGATCTGGTTTCATTTGTTTTGGTTTGGCTCCAACATCTAGTTCAGCAGCGGCACACAGTTCCTTTGCCGCTCTATTAGACACTCCTGAAAAATTCATTCTAAGAAATACAGATAGCCTTGAATCTTTAGATTCGTTTAACATTCTTTGAAGCTGACCTAGTTCAATACCATGTGGATGCGGTTTTATCGATTCTACTTTAGTAGGTAATCTTTCAGTAACTCTTGGCCAGTGATGAACCTCTCCATCTGGATCAATGAAGTTAATTTCTGCATGCGGGTTTACAATACTGGTCATTCGAAGGTATTGCCAAACGCTCTGTCTACCTTTTTGGTATTTAGCTTTCAATTGTGTAGTGACTTCTAATCCATGTTGTTTCATAGTTCCATCTTTATGTTCCCAAATTTCTCGACCCTGATTACTCTTGACGGCTTTGTTCTTTCTCGTATCCAATCCAATATCTACGACAGCAGCAGTTGATTCTGTTGAAATTTTAGAGCGCACATGAGTCGGTTTACCAGTGGTTAGTTGACTGTACATTACAACACCAGTAATTCCTATTCCTTGCTGACCTCTAGACTGCCTAATAGCATGAAACCGAGATCCAAATAATAACTGACCAAACACCTTTTCAATACTTTTCTGGGGGATTCCTGGACCATTATCTTCAACTTTTAGTTCAATAATATCTTTTTTCAAGTCGAGTTTTTTAATTTCAACATCGATCCGTGGTAATATACGCGCTTCTTCACAAGCATCCAGAGCATTATCCACTGCCTCTTTAACAGCAGTTATCAACGAACGAGATAAAGAATCAAAACCAAGAAAGTGCTTATTCTTCTCGAAAAATTCGGATATTGCGACTTGTTTTTGATTAGATGCGAGTTTTTGTGCTATTCCAGCCATACTTGGACCCCCCACGTCTGGTCCTCCTTCGTCCCAATGACGTCGGGCCAGTAGTGATATTGTTCCTCGCATGTCGACGGTTTTTAATCCTAATACCGTAATCGTTGGATAGACATCTATTTCTAACCCCTTACTCATTTTCGAATAAAGAGATATTCTTGGAAATATTATGGCTCCTGATTATTAGCCATATTGTAATTAGTACTGAAATTATGATACTAATTGTATAACTCAAATCTTTTTCTTTAGTTTCAATAGCTCCGGCGATAATTCGTGTTTGTGAACCCCACCAAACATACATCACCGATGGTACTATCATAGCCAAATTACCTACTAGGTAATGCTTGAATTTTATATCAGTGGCTCCAAATGCATAATTTAGAATGCCATATGGTAAGACTAAACTTACTCTGGCTAATGCCACAGTCCTCCATTTATCGCGACTTATCGCCTTTTCAAGACCTTGTAGTTTAGGATTATTATTTAGTAACTTTTGAGCGAAAGGGTTCAACCACTTTTTAGCTAATAAGAATGGAATGATTGCTGCTACCATTGAACCTATCCAAGCCACTAATACCCCTAGAGAAAAACCAAAAAGAATTCCTGAAAGGTATTTATGGAAACTAGCCGGTATGACCAATATCCCAAAAATCACATAAATAAGGATAAAAACTAGTACTCCCGTAAGACCAGATTCTGTAAACCAAGACATCTGTTCGATTATTTGTGAGAGTAATAATTGAGTAATGCTCATAGAAAGAACAATTCCAACTATTACAATCAATACGCCAGAAGATGCAATTTTCATCTTCATTAAAATCAACCAAATAGGCTCTTATTCCATGAAGTAATAATGCCAGTGAATGCGGATGCAGCCACTGTTAATGGACTTGCCAAGTATAGTTTACCAGGCCCCGAGCGCCCCTGAAAATTCCTGTTAATGGCTGATACACTAACTTGGTCAGGTGAGGTAGAAACACCGGGTCCAGCACCTATACAAGCACCACATCCAGGGTCGATTAACTTCACACCAACTCTGCCAAATAATTCATGCCAGCCTTTCCTTTCAGCTAATTCTTTGACCGGGCCAGAACCATATTGAATGAAGAATTCAACATCATCATGTACTTTGAGACCAGCATTTTCAGCCGCTTGGCAGACCTCAGCATAATATGCAATATCGTCTTCTTTTCCAGCAGTACACGAACCACCATATGCGATATCTATTTTGACATCGCCAATATCTGAAATATAGACTCCATTGGTCGGGTCGCTTGGGATGCCTTCGTCAGGGTCGCCAGGATGAGCGACCATAGGTTTGATTTGGTCGAGATCGATCATATGAATTCCACCATCATATATCGCACCTTCATCAGGGGAAACACTCATCGTTTTTTGCTGCTCAATATTTATTTTAGGTTGTGACTTTTTCATCCAATCATATAGAGAATCATCGGCTTCACAAATCCCAGTTCTCCCTGAGCACTCCGTAGCCATGTTACAAAGTGTAGCTCTTTCATCGACAGATAGACTTGATAACCCGTCTCCTCCAAACTCCATACTTCGATTTAAGGTCAATTCTTTTCTTGCATGGTCTGCAAGAATGTATAGGATTACATCTTTTGCCGTACAGCCATGAATAAGCGTCCCAGTTAACTCAAATCTAATTGATTCTGGAACCTTAACAAAGGTAAATCCTGCGCTGATTAAGTTAGCATATTCTGTAGCGCCAACTCCCCAAGTTAGGGCATTTGATGCACCACCCATGCACGTATGTGAGTCTGTAGCTTGGATAAAATCTCCAACTTCAATAAATTCTTCTCTAGCGACCTGATGACAAATTCCAGGTGAAATACCGTCAACTGCAGAATAATCTCTTACCCCGGTATGCTTTTGAAAACTATTTTGTAAATCTCGAAGAGTCTGGACTTTGTCCATGAATGGAACAAACTTTGGATTGTGGTGGGCGTATAGTAAGTGGTCTTCAAACACCGCATACTTGGTAGGGTTAGGTAAACTGTAATCATCTCCATACTCTTGTTTCAAAAAAGTATGAACTTGTGCAGTGGTAAATTCATGCGAATAACCTCCTTGGACCTGTGCAATAACGGGGTCGTTCGGCTTTACACACTGGCCGGAGTCTTGACCTACTAAATTCCGAGCAATAATTTTCTCAGCCATATTCATTGGTCTAGGTGGAGTTTGAATCGGTGGTAAACTGATTTCCTTATCTTTCAGGGCTTTGGCGAAGGGGAATAACCCACCCTTTTCGATAACTAGTTTAGTAACGTTGTCGTATCTACTAGTGAATTCATCCAATGATATTTCTTCGCCACTTTGTAATCGCTCAAGCATCGAGTAATCTCCCATCAATTGCCCAAGATTAATATTATTTCTTTCGTGAATAGGTGCAAATGAGGAGGCTATGACAATATTTATTCCAGCCCATCGTTCACATTGCGCAGCGGTTTCTCTACTTGACCCCGTACCTTTCCGTTGACCAGATACGATAACTTCGAAGTTTCCTTTTATCAAGGCATTTTCATTAAAGACGCGTAGCCCATTATGTTTCAGACCAGCATAAGCATTTTTGGCAATCTCAGAAGGGTCGTGATCAAAACAGACCCAAGCAGGAGTCATAACATCTGTATTGATGTCATCTAGCAAATCTTCTGGTTTCAAATCTTTCATATTGAGGTTTAAACCCTCATATAGTTGCTTTTTAATCTGTTCCAAGTCCTTTGTGAGGAAGAGCACTCGCTTATTTTTTGCAAGCGCAATTTTTTGGGGGGGCCAATTTTTACGCACAGCAACCACTCTTCGGCAAAATGCTTCCATGTATAACGGTTCTTCCTTGACTTATAAGTGAAAATATTAATCTAAGGATTTAAAATTAAATATTTTTGACTATTGTGAGCCATTAATGTCATTTTTAAAAAACTACATACTAGCGCAACCTTGATATAAGTTGGTCTTAGGGGTTAAGAGTGTTGCCCTTAATATAGGGTAATTTTATGAGAGAGGGAATAATATGGATGAACAACAACAAGTAGAAGATATTGTAAAATGCAGCGATTGTGGAAGTAGAAGTTTAACACGTGATGAAACACGTGGTGAAGTTGTTTGTGACGACTGCGGATTGGTTTTAGAAGATAATGTAATTGACCAAGGTGCAGAATGGAGAGTATTTTCTCCGGAACAAGGAGACCAAAGAGCCCGTACAGGTGCACCTATGACGGTAATGCTTCACGACAAAGGTTTGTCAACCGATATAGATTGGCAAAACAAAGATTATTCTGGTAAAACAATCAATTCTAGGTATAGATCACAATTCTACCGAATGAGGAAATGGCAGAAGCGAAGTCGTGTTTCCAATGCTACTGAAAGAAACCTAGCTATGGCATTAGCAGAATTAGACAGAATGGCAAGCCGTTTAGAATTGCCAAAGTCTGTTAGAGAAGCAGCTGCTGTAAATTATAAAAAAGCAGTTGACAAGAGATTAATTCGTGGCCGTTCTATTGAAGGAGTTGCCGCAGCATCCCTTTACGCAGCATGTAGGCAGTGTGGGGTACCTAGAACTCTCGATGAGATAGGTCAAGCATCTCGTACAGGTAGAAAGGAGATTGGTCGAACATACAGATTCATGGTCAGAGAATTGAAAATGAAGATTATGCCAACCGGTCCTGAAGACTACATCTCTAGATTCTGTTCTGGATTAGGCTTAGACGCTGAAGTTGAAGCTAAAGCCTATGAATTGATCAAGGCCGCACAAGAGAAAGAATTGACAAGCGGAAGAGGACCAACTGGAATCGCTGCTTCAATTATTTATATCGCATCAGTCCTTTGTGGAAAGAGAAGGACTCAAAGAGAAGTTGCTGAAGTCGCTGGAGTTACTGAAGTAACTATCAGAAACCGATACAAAGAATTGATTCAAAACTTGAATATCGAGTTAGATATTTGAATATATTTTGAAAAATCGTAGGTGTTTAATCTATGGGGAAGAGTAGGGCAAGGCTATCGCAGATTACTTTTGAAAGTGTAGCTACTTTGCTAGTTGAAGCCTTGGAAAGAGGCACTCAATCATGGCCACTGCCGAATCCTCCGATTATCGATAGTGATTTTCCTCCAATACACCCAATTTCCCCGCAAGATGTAATTGAACAAGGACTAGGGTTACTTCATTCCGATAAAGGGATGTTCGACTCAAAATTAAACTCAGTCGTCGACTTAATTGTCCCTCATAGGATGAATTTGACAGACGACCCATTTGAAGTACATCAAAAATGGTTGGAGAAGAGAGTCGATACAGTATCTGAGAGAATGGTATTCTTAATCGCTACTGAATGGCTTGCACAATCTATGGACCCGATGGCTCCCAATAGTGATAGATGGTGGGTTAGTCTATGTCTGATAAACGGAATGTCAATATTACCTAGAGGTCAATCAGTACATCAAGGATATCACCTATTGGAGTCTATTGCTTTGGCTGAAAGACCTGGTACTTGGCATACGCAACCCGAGGCTGGCCCTCAAAATATGGACTGGAACCCTCATGCTAAAGTTCCTAGAGTAACTAGCGTTGTTGCTCATCAAGAAGGTACTAAATCCGCGATTTGGCTTTTAGAGAGACTCGAAGGAGGCAATGAAGATCGTCGTCAGTTACTAGTTGAATGGACGAGATTATTATTGGAAAGACCAGCATTAATCGAGTCATTGAAACTACCAGGGATATTGATGAGAAGGGCTTTAGACCCTTCTCCTGAAGTTGCAGTGAAAATCACTCTATGTTTAGCAAAACTGACAGATTATGATAAGGACATTGGTTTGGCTTTGAGCCAACGACTTGTGGAAAGGGAAGAAGTAGAAGTTAGACGTGCAATGGCAGATATACTGACTAGACTATTTCGTCGACTTTCCGCCGAGGCATTACCTCTCTTTGAGAAAATGTTAGCCGATGAAGACCCGATTGTTCTTGCTGCCGCTAGTTCTACGGTTGGAGACTTGAAGTTTTTCGATACTGAACTTTGGGCTGATAAGATGCTTGAACTAAGTCAGCATCCTTTGCCACTAGTAAGAAGAAATTTAGTACAAGGGCTTAGAGATTATATTGAAATGTTCCCAGAAGATGAGAGGGTTATTTTACCTAAGTTATGGCAAGATGGAGATGAAGTAGTTCGGACTAGAATGCGAGAATTACTCATTAGAATGGAAGAGGTTTCGTCTTCACATTTTGCTGGCAGAATCACCGATTTACAAGAAAAAGGATGTTCATTAGAATCTCTTTGGGAAAACTTCCGGCTAAGAAGACCAGATAGGGCTGAAGTTTGGATTGATTGGCTTTCAAATGGTGGAGAAGTACCAGAAGTAGTTTTGCCTGAGAGATATAAAAGTACTATGCAAGCCCCTGATGAACTGCCAGATTTAGGAGATGCACTCGAGACATTAGACCAAGAATTAGGTTTCCTTGATTAAAACTATTCTTGTTCAAGGCTAGTACTTTGCGCCAATGGGCCATTGACAACTAACCAAACATAAGTTGAGTTCAATAAACTAAGTGTACCTACTAGTAAAACTATCATTCCTGTAGTTTTTGGGAAATATTTGTCGAAATTTAATTGGTTTATAGTGATCACAAAAACATAACATGCAATACCAAAAAACATTACGTAAAGCCAACTTTTCTCCGGCCTTTTCCAGATTTTTATTATCGGAACCAAGCCTTTTTGTCTAAATGTGAACCTAAACCAAGAAATATAGAGGCAACCAATTCCAATTAAACCGATTACTCCTCTAGTAAAGGAGCGAGAATCCCAGGGCCCTTCGGGAGCTAAGTCAAGGAAAGTTTGAATGATACAAAGGAAACCGACTAAGGCTATAATTTGCCATTTTTCATCTTCGCCCATGACATGGCATGATGGGTTATGCTTGAAAGCATGTGCCTGTTAGCACGATTTATGCAGGCTGTTGAAGATGCTTTGATTGTAGCCGGTGGACTTGGGACTAGAATGTACCCTGTCAGTGCTTTCCTGTCAAAAGAATCTCTTCCATTGATAGATATTCCAGTAATGATTCACCTAGCCCATGAGGCTAAGGCGGCGGGAGTCAAGAGAATTCATATTATATCATCACCAAATAAAGACCTATCTCCATTGCTGAAAGATATTAGTGGGCTGCACTCCAATCGTCCAGAACTCGATAAGAAACTCTTTTCTTCATTTTCTGATATTGAAGTAAAAGTACATTTACAACACCAACAATTGGGTCTTGGCGATGCAATATCTTGTGCATTAGATGAGATTACAGGGCCTTTTCTAGTACTTTTAGGAGATAATGTTATTCTTGATAATCATACTTCAACTAAGAATTTCATTCCATCTAATGCGAGTAAATTATTGGTTCAATGTTTTGAAGAAAATAACCTTCCCTGTGGCGCTATTTTACCGGTTGAGGCCGAAGAAGTATCTAATTACGGGGTAGTTGAATTAGATGGTAAATTTGTTAGAAATGTTGTAGAGAAGCCGAATATCGAAGATGCACCTTCGAATTTAGTACTATGCGGAAGATATTTATTTACTTCAGAAGCTAAAGATTTACTAAGAAATGTTTACACTGCTGAGAAATATGGTGAATTACAATCGATTGAATTACAGAAACACTGGATGCATGGCAAAGGTTTCATCGGCGTAAAGTTAGAAGGATTTAGTTGGTATGATTCAGGAAACCCCTATTCATGGTTACAAGCTCAAGTTGACCATGCTCTTGAGAGGCCCGATTACGGCGAAAATTTCCGAAGTTGGCTACAATCAAGATTAAACTGATTACCTCTGTCCAGGTTTCCAGAATGATAGTGGTATTGGAGCAATTCCTTGAGCACATCTTAGAGCAAGGTGGTCGGCTCTTTCATTCCACCTATGACCGCGGTGGGCTTTGACATGTTCCCATTCAATATCGCGAATAGAAGAAACCTCTCTCCAGAGCGTTTGTAGTGATTCTACCAGTTCTAGGTTGGCTTTGGCTTTCCATTTCCCCGTAGCTAAATTTCCTGCATATAGGGAGTCGGTTCTAATCACTACAGGGACATTATCTCCATTGATTAGTAACCACCTCAACGCTCCAGCGAAACCTGATAATTCAGCAGTATTATTCGAGCCTACTTGGGCACCCAAGTAATTTTCATTTCCATCGCTTGTTACTACGGTTCCAGAAACTTCTTCAATAATCTCTCCAGTTCCTTTACCCAGGCCATTATCGCCCTTGACAACAACAAGACCCCATGCAGCAGGTGAGTCTTTGCTAATATTTTGATTTTCTAAACAGGAACCATCAACATAAAGACTGATCATTTCTGTACGATTCAATATTCTCACTCGCCAATTTCAGCCCTATATCCATTGGCATCCATCAAGGAAGATAGTCCACTAGCATCATCTAGTTTCATCTTAACAATCCACCCTTCTTCATAAGGACTTGAGTTCATTAACTCAGGAGCGTCATCTAGGTTTTCATTAACAGCAGTAATTTCTCCGGCTAATGGGGCGAAAATTGGTGAAGCAGATTTTACCGATTCAACAATTGCGAATTCATCCATTTCACCCATTACTTGACCAACATCTGGTAATTCAATGTATACGATGTCAGTCAACGCATGCTGAGCATGGTCAGTAATTCCTATGATGACCTCATCGCCATCAACTTTAATCCATTCATGTTCTTTGGTATAGTACAAATCCTCAGGAATCTCACTCATAATCGCATCTCCTAATTTTTCCCAGTGTTAGGTGATTGATGAATGTTCGTAATTCAAATTAGCAATTATTCCTGTTCAGATTTAATCTCTTCTTCTAAAACCTGAGATTCTAACTCTGCCCAAGCATTGCCTACTGCGGAGTCATTTTCGATTTCATTCATCTCTTCATGTATTCTATCAGCCATTTCTTCTTCATCTTCATCTGGGAAATATGATTTTAGATAACTTTTATTTTGTGCTAGTAACCTACCTGATACTAAACAGATCAATGAAATACCGAGGAAAATATGTCCGAACCCAATTTCTGTCAGTTCCATTCTATCTTGAATCAAACCAAAACCACAAGCTAAAATCAAACCAAAACCAGTTCCGTAAAGTATACGAGATGCGGCTTTGGCTGGCTCGTCCATGATAACTCCAACCTAAAGCAATGCATGAAACCAACGCAAACTAATATGTCTCTCTCATCAGTTTATGAATTTTATATGGTAATAATGCTCGATTTACAGGAGTAACTTCTAAAATTCTACCGTCATCTCTTCTTCTGATATCTTGTAATAGAGGGTGCCTACTTTTTTTGTGAAGGGTCAGGAGTGTTGGTTTATCGACTTGCAAGGCACTTCTAACACAGTTTACAAAATCCTCACTTTCAACTGAGAATTTACCGATTTCATCAATAACTAATACTTCACATTCTTCTTTAGCATAGTCGATTGCTGGTATTGCCACTTCTTCAAGTGCTTTGAGATCTAATCCATAGCCTAAAACTCTCAAACGTGAATCAAAGGTTTTGTGAGCGATTACTCCTTCTTCCTTGGTAATTATATTGATTACCTTGTAACCTAATCTTTCTCCATTTTCTAGAATCGGTTCAGTTCGCATACCGCCTACAATTGGTTTTCCAGATGGATTACCTCGAATATTGATTTCTCGAGTACGCTCATCTACAAGCATCTCGAGCACTTTTTCCATCACAGCTGATTTACCACTTCTAGGTAAACCCGTAATACCTATCTTTGGATGAATTCCCATAATAATCAGCCTTGACTACGCCGTACCCAGTGGCTTATCAGTAATAAACAATCTTGTTGTCAATTCCCATAACAAGATTTTCCAAAAAGTACTCTTTTAGGGCAGAAAACTTCCAGATACCATCATTAATTGCCGGAAAAAGGTATTTTCACATTAAATGGAAAGTATTAATTCGCCATTATTATATAAATTCCATACCTGTTCAACCCATTCAAAGAGTTTAGACATGGACTCCTTATCGACTCCAGCATGCTTAGCTATTGCAGAGAGTATTCGTAATTCTTTCTTATCATATTCCCCATCCACTGCAGACAGTAAGGCACCATCTCTCAGCGCGAGTTTTAGTCCAGTCTCAGAAAGAATACCAATTGTTTTTTCGAATTCTGGTGGATTAGTTAACCTATTACGAATATCGACTCTCATCTCTGGATGTAACATCGAATTACCCATGATTGATTCTAGAACCATCAATTCTTCTTGAACCAATTCTCCATCGATAGAAGCGATAATAACCATTAATTCAGCATGGGCTTTACGCTCTTCTAAAGTCAGTTGATTGAGCGAATTGGGAAACAATGGTTTCACTCCGAGAGATCATTTAGCAAATCATAACCACTCTGCATCCATGAATAGCCTTCAACAGTCCAATTCAGCAATCTTTCCAGAGACCCTTCTGCTAGTCCTAGATGCGCTATAATCTCTTCTAAAACGTCTCTTTCATCGTCATCGACTTCCCCGTCAGCGGCTGCCATTAACACAGAATCTCTTAGTGCTAATCGTCCTGCTTCATCACTTAGTCCAGCCAGACAATCATCAAGGGATGGTGGTGATTTTAGAGCTTCTCTAATCATTGAGCGTTGATTTGGAGAAAGAAGTGCAGTTCCTAAACGTTGTTCAAACATTGCCATTTCATCAACGGTTAATTCATTATCAACTCTAGCCATGAATGCGAGTAGTCGAGCATATGAAAAGCGCTCTTCACGGGATAACTTGTGGATGGTATCGGGCAACATGAATCGTGCGTGTAGTTCCTCACCAATGAACTTCACGCTGATTTTAGTATTTTAACCGTTAAATTTGAGGTGAAAACTACAAACCAACGGTCATTCTTCTTCTTCATCGGTGTATCCAAACACAAACCACCTCATAGCAGCCCATGTGAAGACTCCCCAAATACACATATTGATCAGGAAAATTAGTCTTATAGGTAGGTCTGAAATTATTAGAAGAGAATCATAACTAAGAGTGGAAGCAACCAGTCCGAAGGAATAAACAGATACGGCTCTGAGTAAAGTTTGCTTGATATCTCTCCTGCCATCAAAAGTAAACCATCTATGGACAAAGTGGGCTATTGTACTTGAAAGAATCCATGAAATAGTCCAAATAAAAGTCTCACCAACAAAATCAATTATTGGAGTGACCCTGAAAATCTCCCATGAGATCCAGAAAACTAGAGTATTGAAACCACCAGCAGTAGCGAACCTTTGAATTGTACCTCTCGGAAAAGCTTCTTTGATTTTGGACTTTTTCAAACTAAAACCCCCTTGGTTCTTAGTCATCTAATGTAACTACATCACTTGGCTTACCAGTAAGGATATTTCGTAGCATTGAATTATCTTTTTGAATTGCCTCGAGGAGTTCATATTTACATCCCAATTGTTCAGCTAAAACTCCCAATGCCATAGAGTCTTTAGGTAAGCATTTACCGCCAAAACCACGATTCAATCCAAAGATCGGGTCAAGATGAGACTCTCCTATTGATTGAGCCTGTGGGGCTATAATCATGTCTCTAATTTTATACCAGTCTTCTCCCATTTGTTGACAAATATCATACATTTGATTTGCGAAAATAACCTTAGTTGCATAGAACGTATTTTTAGTATATTTAACCAATTCGGCTTCGGTCGGCGAGACTTGAAAAAGATTCTCAGTCCTAATTACGCCGGCCTCTTTATGTTGCTGAAAAACTCTCTCAGCCACCTCTTTGTGGTGAGTTCCACAAACCAGTAGGTCCTGATTAGCAAAGTCTTCCAATCTTCTTCTTTCTACTAAGAATTCAGGAGAGTAGGCGATTTTTAAATTGGAATATTGCTCATGATATTTTTGGGTTGTGCCAGGGATTACAGTACTTTTGATAACCGCAGTAAAACCATCAGGTAATGAGTCTAATATTTCTTCAACAATTCTTGTATCACAAGCACCAGTTTCTGGATGTGGAGGTGTAGGTACGGCGATATAAGCGAAATCAACATTATCGGTAACTATCGAAAGTTCAGTCCCTCTTGAGGGGTCATGAACAAATAATTCATGATGATCTGCAAAGCAATGTTCGATAGCCCCGCCTACCATTCCAGCGCCGATGATTCCCACTTTCATATTTAGAGGCAAGAAGGCATGATGTATGGTGATTTCTATTTAATTAATAAATGGGTTTGGATTTAATTTACCCTCTTTAGCCATATTTCCTGCCTGAAGAAGTGATTCAGGAGTTCCACAATCAACCCAGGTTTCCTCTCCGATATTTAGTAATTTAACCGTACCTTCTTTGACATAAATTCTATTAATATCGGTAATAGAAAGAACTTCTTCTTCACCTTTGAGACAGAGATCTAGAAATTCCCAAAACCGCTCATCGAAGATATAAATTCCTCCAATCGCTAAGTTAGAAGGAGGGTTATCAGGCTTTTCTACAATATCAATAATATCTCCCTTATCATCAAGTTTAGCCACGCCAAAGGCTTGAGGATGGTTTTCTTTTCTAGCCAAAAGAATACAACCAGGATTTTTTTCTGCACTTCTAAAATCGTCGACATACTCTTTTAATTCCAGAGTGGTGATATTATCTGAAAAGTAAATCATCAAACGACAATTTTCATTGTGTGGTCTTGCAATTGAGAGAGCCTTTGCTACACCTTCAGGCTTTTCTTCCAGAACATAATGAATCCTTTCTCCAGGTAAACCAGAACCAATATGCTTGGCAATTTGGCCAATAAACTGATTTGAAATTATTGTTATATCTTTAATCCCAGCTCTACGAATCGTACCTAATGCATAATCAATTACTGGCCGATTAAATAATGGAAGTAGAGTTTTTTGCGTATAATGAGTAAAAGGGTAAAGGCGGCTACCATGTCCTCCCGCAACTAGAATCGCCTTTACTTCCATGTTACAACCCAACCATATCCTCTATTTCTCCCTTCCTTAATTTAATCTTCATCAGGATATAATTCCTTTACCGCTCCATCCTTAGCATTATGTTCGAACCAGTCGGTTTTCACCAAATCACCAAGTTTCTCAACACCGGCTTCGATTAAGTCACTATCTTTAGATTCCGAGTCAGCCCACCTTTTTTCAGAAATTTCTGCATACTTTTGATTTGCTTCATGTATTAATGATTCTCCAGAAGTAATTTCTTCTTCTATTGCATCATAATCATTATTTTCCATAGCATCAATGCGTAGATTATTTTTATCTAGAGACTGAGACAAAACGCCCCCTGTAGGGCCTTTTTCATCAAAGCCTCTAGACCGTCGATGCTTCTTGTTGGTAAATGCGGCTTCTATTTTTTCAAACTCGCCTTTTTTGTATAGTGCTATCGTATTTTGGAATTCAGCATAATCATACTCTAAATCTATCTCAAACTTGATTGCAAACTCACTAATAGCCTCATTTTTTTTATTTTTCACGATAGCGTAATTAAAACCAAAAAGGCTTATCGTGACAATAATAATAATCACTCGAAATTTCAAATCTGTAAAATAATAAATTGCAAGTAAACAACCCGAAATTATGATGATACTATTAGTCAATAATGTTAGATTTAAACGGTAAACGCGATTAATAAATCGATCATATTCCGAACTATTATTCATAATCTCATCCTTTATTGATTATCAAGTTTAGAGTATCTTCAAGGTCGTCTTTTTCCAAACTCTCTTCGTTCCACCTCAGAGATTTAATGGCATTAATTTCACTTGCTTTAATCGAATTACTCATTCGGTCAAATGCGAATTGAATTAGTAAACCCATCAATAGAAAAGCAGCTAAGCCGAAGTGCCAAGAGGTAAAGTATCCAATTAATGATGAGGCAATAATTGCTTGTACAATAGCAAAAACGCCGCGTAAATACATTCTTTTCTTTGATTTAATCGTATCTAGTAATCTTTGTGCGGCTTGTTTACGAGTCATCGTCATAACAAACCCTCGACGTTATGAATAAATCAAATTAAAACGAAGCAGTCATCATCGATTTCTACTATTGAGCCGTTCATCAACAAGTGTTCCAATGCTTCATCAATTTCTTCGAAGGTGACTCCTCTAGAATCCATTTCTGAAACAATTTTGATTAGAGTCGCAACAGGCTCTCCCTTTGCAATCTCTGCCTCAATAGTCATTAGCAATAGTTGGCATGCAACTGCTAACAAAGGGTCATCGCCTTGGCTATCGGGTAATAATTCTAGAAATGTGTTAACTGGATGAGATTCTGAGAGATTTGCCTCATCATTGATAACTGCTCTTGCACCAAGTCCTAGCATTGATTTATCATAATCTAGGTCGAAGCAATCAAATAAATTACGTTGCCCAGAGTCGATTAATTCAGCAGTACTTGGATTAAGTCTTTTAGAAATATCCTCTAATCTTTTCAATCTCTGTTCAGATTTCTTTTTCTCACGGGAGATATCAGATGATATCAAATCCATCGTCATAGTTGCCTGTTCTTTTAGCCAACCTTCTAGAGTCCACATAGGGTCGAGTCCACTCATGACTCCGCACAACCTTTGAATCTCCTCGGGCATTGAATCGATGTGAAGTCGCTCGTCCCTCATACATATCTTTGATTGGTGACAGCCTATGAAGACTCGGTTTGAATTTCTCATCAAAAAAGTTCCACTCAACCAAAAAGAGTATCATTGAAATTAACTCTGTGACCTATTTTTCCATTCCTGTTCAAATTGCGCCCACATTTCTTGTTCGAGTTGTGCACGGATTTGAACCTCCATTTGAGGTTGTAATTCCATGATTAATTGTTCTTGAATTTCATAGGCCATAGTCTGCCTTACATGAGCCTCAGTCGCCCGAATTAATTCTTCGCGCTCCAATTCAAGTAATTCAGGAGACGTGCCATTCTCTTCATTTTTATTTCGATTTATTTCTGCTTGAACCACGCGTTCAATCTCACTCATCAATCTTTTTACCACTGCAAGTTCCCAATCTTCTCTAGCGGTTGGAGTTTTCATCCGTGATGCCTCATTTTTCAATGTTTGAACAATACGTGCTCTAACAGGATTTCCAATTTCAAAATCATGAGCGCCAGATACGAATCCGACAAGTGCATCTAACCATTCTTCTTCCTCTAATTCATGCCCACAACCTGGACAAGAAATCTCAGCATAATCTTCTGTATTTGGATTACCTTCAGCCAGAACTTCTCTTTTTCCAAACCTACGCTGAGGTATAGGAGTTTCATCTAAATCAAATGAGATACTAGTTCCAAAAGTACCTTTTTTAGGGCTTATATCAGGTTCTCGAGTCATTTCCTTCATGTATTACTTAAATTATTAAAATAAAAGTTTTACGCCTTCATTATCTATTTAGTAAGCATTAATCGATAGAATTAGACATTTCAGTTAATGACTCATTGATGTAATTTAATGTATTACGAAGGTTTTCCGAATTATCAAATTGAAGAACTTCTTCATTATTTCCGAACATTGTGACGAGGTTTTTGGCCACACGCGTGATTTCATCGACAATAGTGATACTCCCCATCTTTGCAGATCTTGATAATGGATTAAGATCAACAACAATCACAGTTTTTCCCATTGCAACAAGGGCTTCACATCTATCGCCATCTTCTAAGGGCACTAGAATCACATCACTTGAAAAAATACCTGCATGGCAACACTTTGCTCTAGGGCCTTCTAAACCAGGAATACGAGCATCAGGAGTAGCACCCAAAATTTCTACATCCAAGTCATATTCTTGCTTAATAGCTTCAAGGTGCTTTAGCAATACAGACATTCTTTCGGGAGTACGGTAGAAAATATTCACTTCTATTGGACATCTGAGTAGAGATGCTAGTTTCATCAAGTCTACTCCTGCAAGAGCAGCAGTATTTCCATTGACGCTGATAACAGCCCGACTAGTATTTTTCAATTTAGAGAGTGCATATTTTGAAGCAATCATCGCACTTTCGATGGTTTTCTCACCAATTAAATAGTCGTAAGCTTCTCCTCTTCCATGTGCAATAAGAGCACTCCCTGCTAGCATTCCTCTTTCAGCAGCGTTCTCCAAAAGATGTCTTTTTAGTAAGGATTCATATCTTGGATGACTGGGGTCAGCGGCAAAATCATCCATCTTATTCACCAATTAATTTAGTAGCATAGAGAGGTCCATAGGAGGTACTCCTCGATTTAGAGCGCTTGTAGAAAGAACATCTAATCCACATTCATACCAATCGGTTAGATTTTCGAATATAATTCCACCACTTGCTTCAAGTATCACACACTCTCTTAATCCCATTTCTGTGATTTGTGAGGCGACATCCTTACTTCTTTCAGGTCCAAAGTTATCTAGCATAATGACTAATTTAGGCTTGTCTTCGACTTCTTGTTGATTCCAAATGGCAGCGGCAGTGAGTGCTTCTTTTTCTTCTCGGACCTCAATTTCAAGAAATGCACCAACTGAAGAGATTTCAACTTCTTGGAGATAAGTAGCAATTCTAGAATTATTATCCACCAGTTCAGGCATCATAGTGGCAAGATCATTTTCTTTAATCATAAGGGCATCATGCTTATTCAACCTATGAGTAAAACCTCCACCCATGTGCACTGCCCATTTATCCAGCAGCCCCCATATGGTTTTCCTTGTACAAGCGATTTGCCCTTTTGCCAAAGATGTCCAACGTTTTGTCTCTGTAGCGATTCCAGAAAGTTGACCGAGGATATTAAGAATACTTCTTTCCATTCCAAGCAAAGTATCCCTATCACCATTCAGTTCAGCGACTTCTTCACCAGCTGAGACTTTCTTACCATCCGTTGCAAACCATGAAATTTGAATTGAAGGTGCCCAAATTTGAATCAAATGATCTATCATTGATGTGCCAACAATTAATCCATCTCCTTTAGAGATGATTGTAGCAGTACTCTGATTACTGCCTCCCATGAAGGGCATCTCGATACCATCATCAACCAATATGGTACTGACCCATCTATCCATACTGGATAGTAACATCCGACTTGGGCCATCTTCGGCAGTCCACAATAAATGACCTCGGTTATGAGGTAATGGATTACTCGCCGCCATGATTGATGCTAGAGGTTATCTATCTTCAAATCCTCTCTTTGATAAAGGTCTCATTTTATGACTTTATGGCTATTTTTCATCATAGTATTCATGCCTGTAATTGGTTTGCCTATGTATGGGAAGGATATGTCAGACACATTGATTGGCGGACATATCACTCTACTATTCACCGTAGAGAAAGATGGCCGACTATTGAGAAATCAAGGTAGCAGAGGTGCTGGTTTCAATGTTGATCATGGCGTAAGAGCGACAGTTATACAACTTGAAGACGAGAAAATTAGCGATACAACCGGTCTTTCTGCAGGCGCTTCACTCGATGAAAAAATAATAGTTGAAGCAGGCGAGATAGAAATAAATATTTTTGATATGCATGGCAAATCAATGAACGATTCTAGTTCGATCTATACCGATTTAGTAGAAGAGTTACGTCATGCGAAATTAATCGACAGGATAGATTCATATTCTATCGAAGTCAATTTAGATCTTCCTACAAGTCAAGGTTTTGGTATGTCTGCAGCAGGCCTTGTGGCAGTCGCCTATGCTTTTAGAGAACTAACAGGGAAAGGACTTGCAGGACAATACTTACGATTATGCCACCGAATAGAAAGAATGCATGGTTCAGGTCTAGGTGATGTACTTGGTATATCGGCAGGAGGAGTGGAAATTAGACTTCAAGCAGGGGCGCCAGGGGCTTCTGGAAGAGCATTAGGATTTGCCTGTCCCCAACAGATTTTATTAGCATGGCAACCGTCTGAAAAGCGTCATACTTCGAAATATATAGATAATGAAAAATGGCAAAATAAAATTACATCTGCCGGCCAAAAAGCAGTAAATAATCTGAAAAAAGAATCTTGGGGGCATTCACAATGGAAAGAGATTCTAAAACAGTCGAGAATATTTGCAGAAGAATCTGATTTACTCGAAGAGCCAGAGAGAAAACATCTACTCAATACAGTTAGAGAAATTATTAGAGAATTAGAATTACAAGCCAAAGTGAGTATTAGGCTTTGTATGTTAGGAGTCTCATTAGCAATATTACCTAGAGAACTATCCATTCCTTTGAAACAAGAAGAGTTAGAAATGGTATCGAAGGAATTAGATCGAGTAGGAATCGGTTCGAAACTAACTAAAATCTCAGGCTGAATCAGGATTCAGTCTTGCCAAATCTAATACATTAGCATCCAGTAGAGCGCATCCAGGAATGAATAAGTTTTCACTAAAACCATGACGATAAACAATTGCTCCACTACCCCACTCTTCGATATAACGATTCATTTGTTTAACCATTTTTTTCCTTTGAAAGTCTACATCAGCGCCATAGAAATGCTTAGCGTCAATCCAAGCGATTGGCTTACCATTAATCTCTACTAAGTCAAGCAATAAGATATCTGGAGTCCTCACTGGCCTGCCAAGTTCTTGCTTTTGCTCTAAGACCATTTCCGGTTGGCGTCTAATTCTAACACCTTTAGACTCGAACCAGTCAGAAAGAATATCCTCAAATAAATCAGCTCTTATGTGAGTTTCTGTTTGGTCAACATTCGATACTCGGTCAGCCGCCTCGGCCATTTCGAATTCTTCCTGTTCTCTCTGTGAAAGTTTACTTGGAGTACGTAGTGATTCTTTTATTCTAGATTTAGACCATTTCTTCTCAGTAAGAATTACTCGAAAAATATTCATTGGAGGGAAATCAAACCTCTTTGATAAGTCTACCACATTTACTCCTTCATTGTATAATCTAAGTAATACTTTAGAGCGCGATTTAAGTCTACCATGGCCGTATACGGTTTTTTGTTGTAATAAGGCAGAACGTAGAGATAGAACTTGGTCTAATGTCATATCTCTTTTTTTGACAATTTCTGCGATTTCATCTACTCTCGCATCATCTAGCCATCCAAACTCTCCTTTGCGGATTACTACTTTTGCCATATCAGCCTCCTCTTTTAGAGGGACGGGTGATATCGGCCAAGAGAAAGAAAACTTACGTGGTTCGATTGATTCTTCAGGAAAACCCATCAATGGAGGACTAATTGTAAAGCGCTGTTGGGCTTTTTCCTCCATTTCTTTGATCATATCTTTATTTCTTTCTATACGGTTTTGTTTTGGAGTAGTCCCGTATGGTCTACTTTTAGAGTTACTTCTAGGGCGCCTATCAGAGTACTTTTTCTTTTTCGCTTTGCCCTGTGGCGGAGATTTCGCTTGGTCTTTTTTCTCTGCCACAATACGAGGTTACAGGCGACCCTCCATCAATACTACGATTGATTATTCTTCTTCATACAACTTTTCAGCGATTGGTTTTATTTCAATTATAGCTTTTTGTGTAAGGTCTTCTAACCATTGCTTGGCAATATGCTTAGCACTATTGTCAACCTTACTCTTGAACAGTCTTGACCATCTACTAGTCTGCCACCAAGCAGCGATTTCTACCCCGCCATCGTCTTGGCAGAGAACCGTAACTTCCAATGTTAGAGATTTCAATGCATTGCCACTTTTTTTCCCATTAGAGGTCTGACCCAACCAATTAAAGCGGATCTCTGTAAATTCAGGACTTTGCCCATTACGAATTTTAGTCACTTCCCACATTTCTTCAATCAATTGCTGCCTTTCAACACGATGTAAATCAAAGCGATTCCCTTCAAGCAAGACACCTCTACTTTCTGATAAAATACGCTGGGCTGTAGAATTCCATTGTGGCCAATTATCCAAATCGATAATATTGATTGCAACTTTACGTGATTCTTCAGCAGTTAGCGCTTTTCGCCAAACACCATTGGGTGAATCCATAACTCTTCACATCCATTCACGCATAGATAATAGCAGGGCTTAACGGCATTGCAGAATTTATTCTTCCGGTATCATCTAAACTATCTTCACTTGAAATTATTACTACTTCATCTAAATCAAGCTCTGACATGAGGAAACTTTTCCTTTCAGAAAGCAATTTTAATTCATCGGTCCTTCCACAGATCAACAACTTTGATTTATCATCCCATTTGAAGACCTGAGGTAGCATCTTCTTGCCCCAAAAGGCATAAATTTCTCCAGAGTTTTCTAGATTTGATAATTCAGATTCTTTTAATTGTGACATGAATGCCTTGACATTCCCACCATCACTGACATACTCAATAGCCATTATTGCAAGCTTTTTCTTCCACTCAGGAGAAATAGTCAGTGTGAGCTTTTTTGCCGCACCATCTAAATGACGCTCGGCGATAGATTTGACTTTTCTTGCATTTTCTAGGATATTCCTCATTACATATTCTTCATCTAATACAGATTGTTCTGTAGTTGTAATCTTTTCAAGGGGTGAATAAACAGTATCCGCAATCAGAGTTTGATTCCCTAGTGCTCTCCACCATTCTTCAGCGAGGTGAGGTGTTGAAATCGAAAGAAGGTGAGACCAAGAGGACAGAAGTTGTTTTCCTAAGTCCCCATTATTTCCACCTCTACGGATATACCAATTCATATCCTTAATCAGTTCATAATGGGATATTTCAACAGCACGTCTCAAGTCATATTTATCCATTGAAATTTGGAACTCTTCCATACGTTGTTTAATTCGGGCTTCTAGCCAAGTATCGATACTAGTTTGCTGATTGCCCCAAGAAAGGATTTGGTCAGGGATTGCCATAAGTTGTAACATAACTCTATAATTAGCCTCCAAAGCAGTATCCGACCAATCCATTCCAGCGGTAGGATTTGCTGCAAATAGGATAAACAATCTTACAGTATCAGCGCCGAACTTTTCAATCATATCTTCTGGAGAAACTGTATTGCCTAATGACTTACTCATTTTTGCGGAGCGTAATCCTAATTCACCACCGCAATGAGGGCATGGATCTCCAATATGGTCTACTGAGAGGGTGATTGAACAAACTTCACACCATGGGGCTTGCTTATTGACCATCCCTTGACATAGTAATTGATTGAATGGTTCATCGATTGAATGCAATCCAAGGTCACGTAGTGCTTTAGTCCAAAATCTTGCATAAATAAGGTGCATCTGAGCGTGTTCAATTCCGCCACAATAAAAATCAACATTCATCCAGTGATTAACTACATCTTCGGAGAAACATTGTGAATTATTTTGAGCATCAGTAAAGCGCATGAAATACCATGAGGAATCAACAAAAGTATCCATTGTATCAGTTTCTCTTTTTGCTTGAATCCCACATTTGGGGCACTCAACATTGACGAATTCTTCACAATTTGCCAATGGGTTCCCTTCTCCAAAAGTGACATTTCGCGGTAGTTCAACGGGCAATTGGTCTTCTGGTACAGGAACCACGCCACACTTAGAACAGTGAATGACGGGAATTGGTGTGCCCCAGTATCTTTGTCGTGAAACTAACCAGGGTCTAATCTTCCAATTGATAGTTTGATTTCCTTTTCCATCTTTTTCTAAGGCTTGAATAACTGCTGATTTAGCATCTTCTCCATATAGGCCGTCAAACCCTTCTAGTGGTGAATTAACCATCCATCCAAAATCGGTTTCTGCCTTTTTCATTTCTCCTTCAGGAAGAGTATTTTCTTCAATCACCAATGCACGCTTTATGTTGATGCCGTATTTACTTGCGAAGTCAAAATCTCTCTCATCGTGAGCAGGTACTGCCATAACAGCCCCAGTTCCATAGGAGGCGATTACAAAGTTACCAGTCCATATTGGAATTTTTTCACCGGTTAGCGGATGTATAGCATTCTTTCCAAGAGGCGCTCCCTTTTTCTTGTTCATATTCTTAATCCGGTCAAATTCAGTCATTATGGAGACTTCATCATATAATTCCTGCCAATTGGTTTCAAACTCGGTTCCTTCAACCAATATTTTGGAGAGTTCGTGTTCAGGTGCTAAGGTGATAAAAGTAGCACCAAAGAGGGTGTCAGGTCGTGTAGTAAAAACCTTGATCTCTTCACCTGAACCTTCAACAGTAAAGATAATTTCAGCGCCCTCCGAACGTCCAATCCAATCTTTTTGCATTGCAGCGACGTTTTCTGGGAAATCGATGTCATCTAAACCATCAACTAATTCTTGAGCGTATTTAGGTGTGTCAAGAAACCATTGATTCATTTCTTTTTGAACGACAGGTCCATTACATCTCCAGCACCTTCCAGCTTTGATTTGTTCATTAGCAAGTACAGTATTACAAGACCCACACCAATTTACTGGAGCGAATTCTTGGTATGCCAAACCATTCTCCATGAACTTTGTGAAAAACCATTGATTCCATTTGTAGTAGTTGGGGTCATGACTTTTGACTAACCTTGTCCAATCATAAGAAAAACCCATTCTCTTAATCTGTTTAGTTATTGAAGCCATATTCATTTCTGTGATATCATAGGGATGTCTGCCTTCTTTGATAGCAGCATTTTCAGCAGGCATTCCAAATGAATCGAATCCCATGGGATAGAGTACATCAAAACCCATCATTCGCTTATATCTCGCAACAGCGTCTCCGATAGAGTAGTTTCTAACGTGCCCCATATGCATTTTACCAGATGGGTAAGGGTACATTTCTAAACAGTAAAATTGTGGTTTTTCACCACTTATCTTGGCTTCGAAGATTTTTGAATCAGACCATTTTTTTTGCCAATAGACTTCATCAACAGATATGTCTTGTTCAGTCAAAGTTACCAGCGCCTATCTCGGAGATAATACCTCCACGAATCACCCCCCTTTCAATGACACTCTTGATGAGGGGGTAATCATTCACATAGTACATGGCTAAGAGAATCTCTGTACGAGCTCCCGCTAGAATTGATTTAGCAGGAGGTTGGACTGATGTTCCTAATTATTGTAATACTAAATCCGGAGAAGTAGTGAATATTGCAATCAATCAGTATACTAATTGTATCATGGAGATAGATGATGAAAGAAAAATCTCACTTTCATATTCTACAGATATGCCAACTGGTTCTGGCCTAGGTACTTCAGGTTGTATGAATGTAAGCCTAATAGGAGCTATTTTAGGTTCTGATTATGAGTCTGAAGAAATTGCAGAATTAGCCTATCAATTTGAACTTCTGTTAGGAAATAAAGGTGGCAGACAAGACCAATGGGCCAGTGCTGTAGGGGGA
>TARA_B110000444_G_scaffold73820_1_pt1 | contig 36795 bp, 25 predicted proteins | sample TARA_B110000444 | Tara Oceans TARA_B110000444 (sample SAMEA4398370) | marine metagenome | biome: Polar Biome; feature: [SRF] surface water layer (ENVO:00010504); material: water (ENVO:00002006), including particulate matter (ENVO:01000060) such as... | depth 5 m | reverse complement strand
GAAGGCGAAGGCTGGGATGCTTGCCCTACTTTGTATGGAACCAGCAGTGAAGACAGAAGCGGCTGCATCGACTCGGACGGTGACGGATACTCAAACCCAACAACCGACTGGGGCGTTGATGATGGAGCAGATGAATTCCCTGGTGCTTCAACCCAGTGGGAAGATTCTGATGACGATGGCTATGGAGACAACTCGAACGGGAATTTCCCCGATGCCTGTGTCTCAACCTACGGTACCAGTTACATCGATGTCTATGGATGCATAGACAATGACGGTGATGGATACAGTGAACTGAACGACGTTGACGATGATGATGATGAAGAATACTACGATTCAGACGGTGATGGTTACGGTGATGGTAGCGACATGTTTCCTTACGATTCAACCCAATGGGAAGATAATGACGATGACGGATACGGCGACAACACCTCAGGAAACAATCCCGACATGTTCCCCGGCAACGGAGATGAATGGCAAGATTCCGATGGCGATGGCTACGGTGATAACGAAGCGGATTGGGACCCCTATGACTCCACTCAATGGGAAGATGATGACGATGACGGTTACGGAGACAACACCTCAGGAAACAATCCTGACATGTTCCCCGGCAACGGAGATGAATGGCAAGATTCCGACGGCGATAGCCATGGTGATAACGAAGCAGATGCATTCCCTTACGATTCAACTCAATACGAAGACGAAGATGAAGACGGATACGGTGATAACGCCTCAGGAAATAATCCAGATATGTTCCCGGATAACAGGGATGAATGGGATGATTCTGACGGTGATGGCTACGGCGATAACGAAGCAGATGCATTCCCTTACGATTCAACTCAATACGAGGATGATGATAACGATGGCTACGGCGATAACGCCTCAGGAAACAATCCCGATATATTCCCTGAAGATTCTGGGGAATGGGCTGATACTGACGGCGACGGATACGGAGATAATTACGAAGACTTCTGCCCGTATGTGTTTGGTAACGTCTCCATGAGTTACTATCAAGGTTGCCCAGATTCAGATGGCGACTCCTTTGCTGATTTAGAAGATGCTTTTGTCAACGACCCGACGCAAAACTCCGATTACGATGGTGATGGTTATGGCGATAACTCAACGGGAACAAACCCAGATTCTTGTATGTTTGATTTTGGTTCTTCAACCACGACAATCACCTATAACTCAACGACGTTTGAGGCTGAGAACATGACCATGTATGGTTGCCCTGACAGTGACAGTGACGGCTATGATGACTTCACCGACCCCTGCCCATACACCTACGGGAACAGCTGGGTAGATTCCTTTGCTTGTCCTGATGCCGACCAAGACGGAATTAGTGACTCTCAAGATCCGTATCCAAATACACCAACCAACAACATCGAAGACTGGGATAACGATACCTACCTTGACAACGCTGAAGATTTCAATGATAATACTGATGATTTCCCTTATGATTCAACACAATGGAACGACACCGACATGGACGGTTATGGAGATAATCCAAACGGTAGTGAACCGGATGCATTCCCGCTTGATTGGTCGCAATGGCAAGATTCTGATGGTGATGGTTTCGGCGATGACTACTACGGAAATAATTCTGATTCTTGCGTCTATTCCAGCGGCAATTCCACCCTTGACCGACTCGGCTGTGCTGACTCGGATGGTGATGGAATATCGAACCCTGATGGCGATTGGAGTGTCTTTGACGGTGCAGATGCTTTCATTTTGGATGCAACACAATGGTCAGATGAAGACGGTGATGGATACGGAGACAATCACGAGGGAATGACGCCAGATTCTTGCGTAGGTGATGCAGGAAGTTCAACGCTCAGTGCGCACTACAACAACTCAAACGGCCAATGGAGTAACGTAACTGAATACGGATGTCCAGATGAAGACGGCGACGGCTACGAAGATTACAGTGACCCTTGCCCGTATTCTTACGGAAACAGCTGGATGGACCTCTTGGCTTGCCCTGATGCCGACCAAGACGGTGTGAGTGACCTCAACGACCCTTACCCGCAATCTTCGACTGCTACAGCCGGTGATTGGGATGGTGATGGAGTCCTTGACCACGCCTTCAACCAATCACTGAATGTCGATGCCTTCCCTGATGACGTCACGCAATGGTCAGATTCAGATAATGACGGCTATGGAGATAACGCAACTGGAAACGATGCAGATGCCTTCCCGAATGAACCAAGTCAATGGCAAGATACGGACGGTGATGGTTATGGCGACGACCCCAACGGATATGACGGTGATAACTGTCGTTTCACCGCTGGAAACAGTACCATGCCGTTCTTTGGGTGCCTTGACAGCGATGGAGATAATTGGGCTGATGACCATGATGATTTCGAAAACGATGCCACACAATGGCGTGATATGGATGGAGATGGATACGGCGACCAAATGAATGGAAACTCGCCAGACCACTGTCCTAACCAACCAGGAACTTCGACAATGCGTGCTGGACAAGATGGGACCAATGTAACGTTCTTTGGATGTGAAGACCGTGATAACGACGGTTATGAAGACCAGTCAGACCCTTGTCCGAATCAATACGGCGACAGCTGGGTTGACCGACTTGGTTGTATCGATGATGACGGCGATGGAATCAGCAATACCAACGACCCTGAGCCATACACTGCAACTACAAATACCGAAGACTGGGACGGTGATGGCTACCTTGACCATGCTGCCGATGAATCGCTCAATGACGATCATTTCCCTGAAGAATCAACCCAATGGATTGACTCTGATGGTGACGGCTATGGAGACAATTTGAACGGCACTGAACCTGATATGTTCCCGAATGAATACTCACAGTGGATGGATTCTGATGGCGACGGTTTCGGTGATAACAGCGAGATTTGGGCCTACAACCCAGATGCATGCCCGTATGAAAACGGCAACAGCACCATCGACAGAAACGGCTGTATTGATTCAGACGGCGACGGTTACAGTGATGCCTCTTCAACTTGGCTTGCATATCCATATGGACCAGCAGACAGCCTTCCATACGATGTTACCCAATGGGAAGACCTCGATGGTGATGGTTGTGGAGATAACTATGTCTGGACTTTGGATACTGAAACCGGATTGAGAAATGAATCTGGAGATGCTTTCCCGAACGATTCAACGCAATGCAGCGATGAAGACGGTGATGGTGTTGGTGAAGAAGAGGATGCGTTCCCTCAAGACCCGATGGAAGTTAAAGATACAGACGGTGATGAAGTTGGTGACCTCAGCGATGAGTTCCCATTTGACCGTACGCAATCTGAAGACTCGGACGGAGATGGTTATGGAGATGACCAAGACGGCAGAGATGCTGATGCGTTCCCTGACGATTCGACTGAACACCTTGATAGTGACCGTGATGGAATGGGCGACAATACCGATGCATTCCCGAACGACCCATCGGAAACAACAGATTCCGACATGGATGGAATCGGAGATAATGCTGACGCATTCCCGAACGAGCCAACCCAATGGCGTGATTCTGATTACGACGGATTTGGAGATAACTACAATGGATTTGAAGCCGACCAATTCCCGCGTGACCCTACGCAGTGGAACGATACCGACATGGATGGCCGAGGCGACAACTCTTGGGGTAACAACCCAGACTCCTTCATCAACGATGATACAGAATGGGAAGACTACGATGGGGATGGACTTGGTGACAACCTCGCAGATATGTGCTATGATGTAGATTCAGGCGAATTACGTTTGTGTATTTACGATGCAGATAACGATGGCTATGACGATGATGAAGACCAATTCCCTCTGGAAAGAACGCAGTGGATTGATGGCGACCAAGACGGAAAGGGAGATAACTGCCGGTTTGTCGAAATTGGTGGCGAGACATTCAACGCAGTCAACGGAGATTGTTCCTTGAATGACAGAGATAACGATGGCCGAAAAGACCCAGCAAATCCAGTTTATACAGATGAAAACAATATTCTCATTGAGAAAGATTCCTTAGAATGTTTCGAAGTTGGAACCACTTCATTATGTGAAGATGCATTCCCAGATGACCCAACCGAATGGTGGGACAACGATGAAGACGGACAAGGTGACAATGCAGATACTGATGATGACGGAGATGGCGTGAGCGATAAAGTCGAAGAAGAATCGGGTACCGATCCACTCAGTTCTTCCTCAACCCCATTTGCTGGCCTTGATGTTGCTGGAATCAATCTCCAAGAGTGGGATTTAATCACTATTGGAATCGGTGGGCCAAGTGCCTTGTATCTCGCCTTTACCTTCCTTTCTCGAAACCGCAGAACTGAAGAATTTGAAGAAATGATTCACCTAGCCGAATCTGAGCAAGAATTGCAAACCATCAGCAACAAATACGAACGTGCACTGCAAATGCGATTGATTGGTCCTCACCAAGGATTGCGACTTGAACGTGTTCGCTCAAAGCGTGAAAACCTTCTCGAATACGACATGGTTGAGCAACATAACATGGAAGTCGACCAGCAAGCAAAGCCTGTGGTTGTGATTTCCTCTACTGAAGAGGAGTGATGCACATCCCTATGAGGCACCGTCTTCTGGGTGTTTCATGGCACGGGGTGGGCTGGACAGCGAAATCGCTCGCTTGAAGCACAGAGATGTGCGGCAGCGAAGACGTGCTATACGAGTCTTGTTCGATACTGATATGCCTCGCGCACTGGAAGGATTTGTCCCTCTGCTCAACGATAAGGATGCTTGGTTTCGCTCAAAAGCACTTGAAGCTCATCGAAAGTGGGCCCCAAAACAAGGCGTTCAATCCTTACGAACTTTAGCCACCCATTCTTGGCTTGATGCTCGAAGGTGTGCTGCGAATCTGCTCGGAGACTTCTCTCAAGACACCACTGAAATCGCACTCTTACTGATTAAAGACGACGACTTAACCTGCACCAGAAAGGCTGCTGAAGCCCTCCTCAAAGGTGAAGAAGCCACGAAGTATTCAGCCGAGTTTCAATCACATCCTGATAGCGCTATACGGCGTTTAGCAGTCTTGAGTAAAGGTGCGAATGCTGAGCATCGAACCGCTGCTCTTGTTGACGAATCCAACAGTGTCAGTGAAGCAGCGTTACAAGCTGTGGTTGACAGAGGTGAAACACTTTCTGAAGACAGCATGAAGGAGATGCTCAAGCGAGGACTTAATTCCATCCCGTTACTTTCCTCTGCTGTTCAAAACGCTGGAGAGGTCTTGGTTGAAATTGCTGAGAAAGCCGATGGCCAAACCATGAAAGCACTGGTGAAAGAACTGCGTTACCAGTGTGATTCGTTACAAGATGATGCGCTTCAGATACTGTTGAAGAATGAAATGTATGCAGTTACTGGTCGATGGATGCAAGGTAAGAAAAGTAAAGAAATCGATGCATTGCGGTGGAAAATTATTCGCGATGAATCGGTCGACGTAATTGAACGTGCTCGATTACTGGAGCGTCTTATCGGACGATGCGGTGAGGTGGAAATCGCTGAAGAAAACCGTCGTTTCCTTGAGGAATGCACAGATGAATTACTCCGCATTTCAGCAGAGAACCTTTCAACCGCCTCCACTGAACTGGGTCTATGAGCCGCCAATCCTCAGGCATCCGCTTCCTCATCGACGCAACAGAAGGCGAATCTCGACGCTTGTGCGTCGGCATCCAAATCAATGGACCTTTTACTTCCTCCAGCCTCACTATGCACTTCCCTCGATGGGTTCCTGGTTCCTACTTCTTGCGAGAACCTATTCAACATATGACGGAGTTTGTAGCGACCGACCAATCTGGAAATGTGCTATCAGCATCCCGTAAAGACGTTGACGCCATGCGAATCAAAATCTCTCCATCAACCACCAGCGTCATGCTGACCTATCGGCTTCTGGCAGTCGATCTTTCTGTTCGTGCCAATCATATGGACACCACACATTTGCACATGATGCCGCCCTTTACCTGGTTTATGCCAACTGAGGGAATTGATTCGACCCGAATGGATATGGAGCACATCGTTGAATTACATTCTCCAAAAGGTTGGACGCCTGCAACACAATACACCTCAACTGGAAACCGTTCTGGGAAAGGTGAACTGACCTCAAACCAGGGCACAACGCACTGTTTTACCTCACCAAGTCGTGATGAATTCCTCGATGCTATTATCGAATGCAACCCCAACCCAATGGATTCTTGGGTCGTTGATGGACGAACGCATCACCTCAAATTGTGGGACAGTGGTGGACATTCCATCGATGCAGGAATGCTTGAGCGATTCAAAGAAGACATGGACCGAGTTGTCAAAGAACACCATGCATTGTTCGGTATTCCTTCATGGGATAATTACGTGACCGTTATTCATCTTACTGAGAACATGAGAGGTGGGCTTGAACATCTCAATTCACAAACTTCGATGCTCCCTCGACAATGCCTCATCCCTGGCCATGAAGATGAGTACAGAGACTTGGTAAGCCTCTACAGCCATGAATACCTCCACCAGTGGAACGTGAAGCGATTGCGACCTCGGAACTTCCTTGAATATGACTTGCAACGTGAAGGCCACTCCGATTTATTGTGGTGGTTTGAGGGCGGAACCTCATGGTTGGGCGACATGTTGTGTGTTCGTTCTGGAGCATGGTCTGAAGAAGACTGGCGCAAGGACTTCATGCGCAAAATGAAGCGCCATACATCTCGCCACGGTATGGAAAGTGAATCATTGGCTGAATCAAGCCATGATGCATGGATTCACTTGTATCGAGGTCACGCCTTCTCAAGAGAGACTCAAATTTCCTACTATCTTGAAGGAGAATTAGCACTGATGCAATTGGATTCGGAATTACGACGACGGTCCAAAGGAGAAGTGGGTGTCTGTGACTTGGCTGCAGAGTTGTGCCGCAAACATGCTCTCGAATACGAAGGCGTCGAGCGCCTTGGTGTGACCTACAAAGACATTCGACGAACCTTAACTTCAATGAAAGGAGGCCGTCAATTGGGCTCCATGCTCGATGCTTTGATGCATGAGAGAAAAGCCCCCGATATGGAAGCAACAATGGCCTATTTCGGTCTTCAACTGGTTGCTGAAAATCCGCTTAAAGAAGGTGAAGAAAAGCATGGATGGCTTGGAGCGAATCTCTCAACGAAGGGTGGCAAAGTTATCGTTACCTCGCACCTTAGTGACTCACCAATACGCCATTGCGTCATGCCAAGCGATGAAATTATCGCCGTAAACGGGGTCCGAACTTCTTCACTGAATGGCTTGAAGACTTCACTCAAAAACAAAGCTGGAACGGAAGTGGAATTGACAATATCTCATGAAGGAATCTTGCACCAACACAAAGTCAGTCTGGTATCTACTCCACAGCATGGTGTGAAATTGGAAGGAAAAGGAAACGCCAGATGGAGAGCCTATCTTGCCACTCGTCAAGACCAATGAGACGGTTCCTGTTGTGCGAGTATCTCTAAGGATACGTGAATTGGAGGCAAGTGGTCTGCGATGGTGTGACGGCTTGTCTTCGGAGGATAGACATTGCCTGAAAGACACATGTCAATGACTTCTTGCTTCGTAATCGATTTGAGTTCTGAAGCAGGCCAAACATCCACTTCAATTCTCTCATCCGCCAAATAATCAACGCAAATTGCTGGAACACGGGCTAAGTTGAGTTCACCAGCAATCGAGTAACGATGATGACCGTCTAAAATCGCACCTGTTCGCTTATCGACGATCAGTGGTTTGGTAAATCCGCCCCACCTCTTGGTCATTTCGAGTAACTTGTCTCGATTTCGCGGTTTGATTTCCTCATGGGGCTTAAGCCACTCATAGGGCACCAGGTGAACATCTTCCTCCTCCCACATTGAGCCGTTCCACCAATCATTCTGCGATAATGCTTTGTCTGCCTTGCGCCCCCATTCGGAGTAAAGGAGGGTTTGGATGACGAGTGATGGTTGGCCGAATCCGGCTCTTGAAGCAGATGTTCCTGCTCTTGAATGCCCGGAAAATGTCCTTGAGTGGCTTGACAGTCTCCCCAAACACGTCCATGAAATTGCTTCAAAGGTCGCTGAACATGGTGGCGGCATTTGGATTGTCGGTGGAGCGGTCCGAGATGCATGTCTTGGCATCCCCGTTCACGATATTGATTTCGCAGTATCCCTTGAACCCCAACACATGATGGACATTTTTCCCGACGCACTGCCAACCGGTATCGATTACGGCACAGTAAGCCTTCGAGGTGGTGACCAATTCTATGAAGCAACAACACTGCGAACAGAAAGCCACTACGGGGATGGTCGGCGGCCTGAACAAGTAAGGTGGGGCATTTCACTCGCTGAAGACCTTGAACGACGAGATTTCACCATCAATGCCATGGCGATCGATATCGCTCGCCGAGTAATGCACGACCCTCACCATGGCCTACAGGACGTGGAAAGAGGTATGCTTCGTGCAGTCGGTCAAGCCCATCGAAGAATCTCTGAAGATGGACTGCGAATACTTCGAGCGTATCGTTTCCTTGACCGAGGCAAGGCAGGAGTGTGGAAGTTTGATTTTGAACTCAGTGAAGCACTGCGTCAGAACGCACACATGCTCAAAGCAGTGACTCATGAGCGAATTTGGATGGAGTGGCTCAAAATCCTCGATGGGAAAAACATGGCTCAAGTCGTTGAGAAAATGGCTCATGATGGCGTTCTGGATTCGTTCTTACCAGGTGAATGGGGTGTTCAGCATCTGCGACTTGCTGCGCTTTACCATCCATACATCCCAGATTTGAACGGGCTTACGAGGTTCGCGCTATTGCTTAGCGAATGCTTTTCTATAGAGGTAGAAGAAGCACTTCTTGCTCTCAAACTCTCAAACAAAGAACGAACCTATATTCTCGACCTTCACGGACGGTTTGGAAGCCTTCCTGAACAGTCTCTTTCAAGCATGCGAATCTTCCGTGCAGTGCTGGAAGAACACGCGGAGCAACATTTGAAACTCGAAGTTATACTTCGTAGCCATCAACTCTCCCCATCAATGGGTATTGGAAACGAAACAGCAGACGACGTCTATGCATTACTGGAAGCATATGAGCGTCTTGCTCCATTGAAAAGCGGTCATGAATCACTCATCGATGGTCATTGGCTTATGGAGCGAACTCAGATAGCAAAAGGACCCGCTCTTGGTCGATTAAAAGGATGGCTTCATCGATTGCAGATTGAAAGAGATCTCGCAAATGCGGATGAAGTAGAAGCCGTACTTTGTTCACTCCACTGGACTGAAGAAAATCATTTGGATTGGCCAAAATTAAGATTTCCTGAATGAGTTGTCGGCATCAAGTTGATGAGGAGAGACACTGTGCTCTGTACATGCAAGGCAACGGGGTTCGTGACATTGCGTTCAAGAAAATTGAAGAAAAAATGATGACCAAGGGCATTAATCTTGCCGTATTGGATAATCAAGAACTCGCCGAAGTGGCAAAACATTTCACGGGTGAAACTCCACCAGACCATATTCCTCGAGAAACAATTATCGAAATCTTATCCCAACAAGACTCGGTTCAGAGTTGGGCCCTTTCTGTCAAAGATAAAATCGGTACCAAGACCGCAGAAGCAGCGAAAAGTCAAATTCGAGAGCGGGTTCAATCCGTTCGCTCCAGCGCCGATGCAGTGGTACAAAATGACCCGGTAGCAGCTCAAATGGCTGAACGGTTCGGCGTTTGGCTTCAAAACAGTGGCTTTACGGCAGCTCAACTTACTCAAATGCTTGATGCGAACTCAGACGGCATTATCTCAACTGAAGAAGCAACGAACTTAGTCAAAACCCTCGCGAAAATGGACCCACCTGCTTGGGTTATGGACCACGTTACCAACTTCCTCGACGCTGATGGAAGTGGCCAAGTTACCGTCACTGAATGGTATGAATTCCTTGAATCAATTGGTTTTGAAATTGACCAAACTCCCGCAGTTGATGAGTTTGAAGATTTAGAAATGGAGATTGTATCCGACAAGAGAGATATCGAAGAATCCACCAGCCTATCGCTGCGAACATATTCTGGACCAAACCTTGTCATTCACGTCACTGACGGGAACACAAAAGAGATTCAACTCGATGGGACTTTCCTTGTTGGCGGAAATGTGATGGGGCAAGGGAAATGGGTCTCAGATACCCGGTTCACAGTCTTCATCGAAGGCTGGAATTGGTGGGTCGGCGAACTTACCCACGAAGGAATGAGGACCACTTGCGTTGAGACTCAAGACCAAATTCTCTCCGTCAAACCAAGTAATCTTGAACCGTTCCATCCTTCTTACAACGGACCAATAGCCGGATTCTATGTAAGTGATTATGAACCAAAGAACGACTGGCACTATGTACATATTACCGAAAATAGCCCAGGTAATTTCACTTGGAAAAATCGAGCAAATGCCAGTTGGTCGCTAACATTAATGGGCGGCGTGTTCCACTTGTCAGATGATTGCCCATATTTCAAAGATGGACTTCGAGTATGGAACCTCAAAGCGGAAGGTGGTAAAACTGTCCTATCAAGCCCAGGTGTTGGGGAGAAATATTACCTTTCGGATGAACGTGATTACCCTTTATACAATACAGCACCTGAGCCGGTATACACTTCTCCAATTCAATCCCAACTTTCGGGATTCACTCTCAATCACGCGAATGATGATGACCAGAAGGATGAATTCAATCCAGACATCATCGAATACACTGAAAAAATGATTCATGAACTTGAGACATCACGTCTTTCCAGCGAATCACAAGCCATTATTGACCGCTGTGAAGAACGTTCTGTCGCTTTGAAGTTTGAAGAACACAGTCGAACATTATTGGCCTCGAGCGAATATCGTGGCGGTTTTACAGTTCAGGGTGAAATCGACAGTGGACCCTTTACTGCTGAGATTCGACTCTTACCTGAAGATAATGAATTGGTTGAGTCACTTAAGAAAGGCCAAATTATCACCTGTCAAGCGAAAATAATTGGATGGTCAAGCGGTTCACGTCGAGCGACTCTTGAAGGGCGAAATCCTGTCCAAGACTGAATCACTTGAGCGCACGAGCGATGACGATTCGCTGAACTTCTTGAGTTCCTTCATAGATTTGCGTAATCTTCGCATCTCTAAAGAAACGTTCAACTGGGAACTCCTTCGTGTAACCATAGCCGCCGAGAACTTGGATGGCTCGTTCTGAAACCCACATGGCTGTGTCACCTGCGTACAACTTCGCCATACTTGCTTCTTTCGAATGTCGAGGTCCGTTGTGTTCGTAATGTTGTTGCTTGACCCATGATGCACGATAGACAAGCAGGCGGGATGCTTCAATTCGTGTCGCCATATCAGCAAGGTAAGCGGTAATCATTTGATGTCGAGCGATAACTTGACCGAATGCTTCACGTTCATGAGCGTATTTGAGTGCTGCTTCAAAGGCACCTTGTGCGATACCCAAAGCCTGTGCAGCAATACCGATACGGCTGTTGTCAAGTGCGTTCATAGCGATTGGGAACCCTTTACCGACGCCCTTGAGGACGTTTTCAACAGGAACTTTGCAGTCATTGAGAATGAGCGTGCAGGTGTCAGAAGAACGGATTCCGAGTTTATTTTCTTTCTTACCAACAGAGAATCCTTCGAACGAAGAATCCACAATAAAAGCGGTTGAGCCACCGTGCTTTTTGACACCGTAATCTGGGTGATCAACATCTTTAGCAAACAAGACCAAGATTTTCGCTTGAACGCCGTTTGTCACCCACATTTTCTCGCCATTGAGGATGTAATGCTTGCCGTCATCGGATAGTTTTGCTTTGCAAATCATAGCTGCTGCATCGGTTCCTGCACCTGCTTCGGAAAGAGAATAAGCTCCGACTTCGCCTGCTGCAAGTCGTGTGAGGTACTGTTCTTTTTGCGACTCATTGCCATGAAGTGCGATTGTTTTGGCACACAATCCAACGTGAACACAATACATGACAGCGAACGAAGGGTCAACACGGGCTAATTCTTCAACAATGATAGATTCTGAAACATCATCGACGGGCGAGCCGCCGTATTTTTCAGGAATCGTTACGCCTTGAAGGCCATATTCAATGAATTGTTCCCATTCCTCGGAGGGAGCAATCTGATTTTCGTCTCGATGCTCAATTGTTGGCGTCAAGACGCTTTCTGCGAAATCACGGACAAGTTCTCGAATCATTTGCTGTTCATCGGTTTCTGCATAATCCATAGGCGACCAAAGGGGCCTAAAACGCCGACTCACTTAACCCGTTTGTCGTTTTTGGTTGAAGGTCGATTATGCCTCAATTTGATATACAATGGTGTTTGGGGCGGACTAAGGGAGTCAAACCATGGACGAAGAAGTGGTAGAATTCAGCGTAGCCCATAACAGAAAATATTCTCGAGACCACTTGTGGTATCAAGAGAAGGATGAGAGATTAATGATAGGTGTTAGTGAATACCTTGCCGTTGAAATCGGTGAAGTACTGCGCGTTATCCTCCCTCAAGCAGAATATGAAATTGATGAAGGGAGAGACATGTTCTCGATTTGGACAGCTGAAGAAAAGGTTGCCTTCCCTTCACAGTATTCTGGTCTCATCGCAGAAGTCAACGGTGAAGTCGAGATTAATCCTGACTTGGTCAATGATTCCGCATACGACCACGGATGGATTATCATCATCGAACCTCACGAAATGGATCTCGAAAACCTCCTCGACCCCGATGAGTATGTCGATTTCCTTGCTGAACTTTGAGTAAAGGTCATACTCCGCCACTCTTGGCCCTTTGCTATGACAGATGCTCTGCATCGGCTTCGTGAGAGCCTACGTAATGCCCCCGTTATTTGGAAAGGCGATTATCCCTATTTTATTCACCCCATCACCGATGGGGTTCCACGTCTTGATCCATTGGTATTGAAAGCCGTTACCGATTTGTGTGAAACGGCGATTAAATGGGACGATATCGACCTCATATTGGGTATTGAAGCAATGGGCTTACCCCTCACTGCACCTCTCAGTATCCGAGTCGGAATCCCGCTCATAGTAGCCCGTAAGCGGCCGTATGGGCTTGAAGGCGAAGTTATCATTGGGCAAGAGACGGGTTATTCAAAGGGAGAAATGTATCTCAATGACCTCAAGCCGGGTGAAAAAGTCGTTATCGTCGATGATGTACTTTCAACAGGTGGAACGCTCAAAGCCGTTCTTGAAGGTGTTCGCAGGACGGGGGCAGAAGTCACACACATCATTGCAGTGGTTGAAAAAGGCCCTGGATTGGTTCAACTGCAAGCCGAATATCCTGAAGTGATTATTGAATCTCTCGTCCGCTTAGAAATGGATGGAGATCGCATCATTTTGCTCGATGAAGACTAACTTCGTGCAAAGGGTGGATTGATGAAGGGTGGGCGTGCCCCCTTGGCTTGGGGACTGCTATGGACTTAGATCGTCACGACTTCCAACTTACCGAGTTGATGGAGCGAATTCAAGCCAATGACAACCGCTTAGTGGCCCTTCAAGTCCCTGAGGGATTGAAGATGCAAGCCCTTGAGATGATGGACACTATTGAAACTGAAACAAGTGCAAAAGTGATTTTGGCTGCAGACCCGTGCTATGGAGCGTGTGATTTAGTTCACGACAAAATGGGAATGATGGGTGTCGAATTAGTTGCTCACATGGGTCATTCGCAGATGAACATCGATTCTGGTATGCCAACACAATTCATCGATGTCACTTATGATGGTGACCCTGAACTCAAACCAATTCTTCCTTTCCTCGAAAGACATCGAGCCATGGCTCGTCAAAGATTGGAGAACCAACCGGCTGCTGAAGACCTTTCAGAAGAGGAAGCGCAAGACCGTTTCATGGATGCAGTCGGTCGTCTTGCCCCTTTAACAGGTACCAAACTCGGTTTGGTTGGTTCAATCCAACACCTGCATCTTCTCCCTGAATTCCATGACCGCCTCGAAGAGGCAGGCTATGAAGTTGAGATTCCAATCGGTGGTGCTCGCCTCTCCTTCCCTGGTCAAGTCCTTGGATGCAATTACTCAGGTGATGACGATTCGATTGGTCATTATCTGTTCCTTGGCTCTGGTGACTTCCATCCAATTGGCTTGGTGCTTCACACAGGCAAACCTCTGGCTATGCTTGACCCATACACAGGTGATGCAAAGGAAATGTCGCTTGAACGAATTGAGCGAATCCTACGCCAGCGGTTTGGATTGATTATGGCATGTGGTGAAGCAGAACGCTTTGGAATCCTCATTGGAGAGAAGCCGGGTCAGATGCGTCGCAGTCTCGCATTAAGGATGAAGAGAATACTCGAAAAGCACGGTAAGAAAGGTTACCTGTTAGCATTGGAGCACGTTGGTCCTGAGTTGATTGATTTCTATCCAGTCGATGCTTTTGTCAACACGGCATGCCCTCGTATTGCCATTGATGATGCTGTTCGATACCAGAAGCCACTCATCACACCGTTCGAGCTTGAAGTCGCTCTAGGCGAAAAGAAATGGGAAACTGGATATCAATTTGATGAAATCCCTTGAGTTCACGTACTTTTCATTACAAGTAGCGCTTTTTTGACCCAGATGAAACCGTATGTTCAATAACGGTTGGCGTAAGCCTTCCGATGTTATGAGTAACTATCTCGACCGAATTGGCGCCGGCTGGGTTCTCGCAAATCCTGAAGTGTTTAATTTTGATTATATTCCAGCGGAACTCGTTGGACGCAGCGATGTTCAAAATGAATTGGCCGCTAAATTTGCGACCCTCCATTCAGCGGAAGGCTCCGGTCGCGTGGTCATTACGGGGCCTGTCGGCTGCGGTAAAACGGTTCTTGCACGAACCTTCTGCCGTGATATTCAACGCCATTTAGCCAATAAGCGAAACATCCGCTCGGTCCATGTCAACTGCCGGAATGCCTCAACAAGTATGCGAGTTGTCCAACGAATCTTGCATGAACTTGCACCAGGGCATCCAGATCGTGGTCTTTCGATGGGTGAACTGTTGATGAGCCTGCGAAGGATTCTGCGAAAGGAAACATCGCACATGATTGTCGTTCTTGATGAAGTGGACCACATGCTGCGTCGCTCGGGCGATGATTTACTTTACCAGTTGCTCCGAATTGATGAAGATCAAAGCGGGAAAGGAACACTGTCCCTCATCCTCATCAGCCAAGAACAGGTTCTGGACGTTCTCGAGACAGCCGTTATATCTCGCATGGGGAGCACAAACCACCTCAGAATCCAACCTTACTCAAGTGATGGATTGGAAGCGATTGCCACACAACGCGCCATCGATGGTTTGGTTCCAGGAACATGGTCCCCAGAAATCATTCGTCTCCTCGCGGAAAAAGCTGCTCCAACTGGGGATGCTCGCCGAGTTATTGAGTTACTCAATGCGGCTGTCGAGCGATGTGAGTTCCGGCAAGATGACCACAGCGAACGGCGGCTTACGGTGGAAGATATTCACCTCCCGCTGGAAAATTCACCAACCACGCTGGGAAGTAACCTCGAACACATCGATGACCTCAATTCAAACGCGATGTTAGTGCTGCTTTCTTTGTGCCGTCGGTTGACAAAACAAGAGTCGATGACAACGGGTGATGTTGAACAACTTTACGCGGTTGTATGTGAAGAGTATGAGCAGAAAATGAAGAGCCATACCACGGTTTGGAAATATCTGAAAGAATTTGAAGAGCGCCAAATCATCACATCTCGAGTCGCCACAATTACCGGTGGTCGAGGAAGAACAACGCATCTAAGCATGCCACATTACCTTCCAAAAGACCTTTCAAGTCGGCTCGAAATGTTGCTGAAAAAGAAGTTTCGCTGACTGATTTTCCGTTGGAGAACAAACGGTGGGGCTAAATAGACGACGATGGTCGGAAGGTCGTTCTAGAAGTGATATTATGGCTGTTGGACAACAAGGAGAATTCGTCGCTGTAGTGAATGATACCGACCCGAAAAACGGCGGTAAGTCTTATTCACTCAAAATTAGTGGAAATAATCATGCTCAATTATTGGGTAAGAAAATCGGAGATACCGTCGATGGAATCTTTGTCGGAGAAGGTGAACAAACACTCTCCGGATTCAAACTCCAAATCACCGGTGGCTCTGACAAGACAGGAACACCTCTTCGTCGAGACCTTGAAGGCGGCCGCCGACAAGCCATTCTCGTAACACGTTCAACTGGATTCAAAGGCCACAGTCTTGTCTTCAAGAACAAAGGCGGAGAAAAGAAGCGTTTCCGTTACAAGCCAGATGGTCTACGAAAGCGACGTTTCTTCCGTGGTAACACCATCAGTCAAGACACACGTCAAATCAATCTCAAAGTCATCGAAGCAGGCAAGAAGTCTCTCGGCGACCTCCTTTCAGCAGGAAGCGAGGAAGCATCGGAGTGAATCCCGAGAGGGTTTTCGTAGTAAGGGAGTGAGGAAGCATGGCACGAAAGCTTCCCGCACAACCTGAAATCAACATTGGACTGGTTGGTCACGTCGACCACGGTAAAACAACGCTAACACAAGCTCTTTCCGGAGTTTGGACTGATACGCATTCTGAAGAACGAAAGCGTGGTATCTCAATTAAACTCGGTTATGCAGACACTGCTTTCTACAAGACAAAGAAAGGCCAGTACTACGCTACTGGGCGCCATCCTGATGGGAAAGATGACGACCCTAAGGAACTCGAAAGGGTCATTTCATTTGTCGACGCTCCTGGGCACGAGACATTGATGGCGATTATGATTACAGGCGCATCTATTATGGACGGAGCCATGCTTATGGTCGCTGCAAATGAGACCTGCCCTCAACCTCAAACTCGTGAACATCTCATGGCACTGGAAATTGCAGGGATTGATAACATCGTGATTGTTCAAAACAAAATCGATTTGGTAACAAAAGAACGCGCACTTGAATCTCATGCTGAAATCAAAGCCTTCCTCAAAGGAACTATTGCGGGCGATGCACCTATCATTCCAGTCTCAGCACATCACGATGTTAATTTAGATATCCTCATCGATGCTATTGAGAAGACAATACCCACTCCAGACCGTTCAAAAGACAAGCGTTCCATTATGCACGTTGCTCGTTCTTTTGACATCAACCGCCCAGGCACTCGTCCTACCAAATTGCGTGGAGGCGTTATTGGTGGCAGCATCATCGAAGGAAACTTCGACATTGGTGATGAAATTATTATTGGGCCTGGAAGGAAAATTGAAAAGGGTTCAAAGTCAATATGGGAGCCTATTGAAGCAACTGTTAGCAGTATGAAAGGCGGTGGCCTGGATCTTGAATCAATGCATTCTGGCGGATTGTGCGGGATGGCAACAAGGCTTGACCCGTCAATCACAACCGCGGACAATCTCTCCGGCCAAGTCGTCGCTCGAAAAGGCGATTTGCCAGAAGTCCGACATTCAGTTGCTGTTGAAGTCAAACTGATGGATAACATGGTTGCCGGTGAAGGGGAAGAACCTGAGAAAATTTATCCTTTGCGAAATAATGAGATGCTGATGATCAATGTGGCTACCGCAACTTCTGTCGGTGTGACTAAGAACTCAGAAAAAGGCAAAGCGACACTGGATTTACGATTGCCAATTTGTGCAGATACGGGACAACGTGTCTCTCTATCACGACGAGTCGGTTCCCGATGGCGTCTCATTGGCTACGGCACAATTCAGTGAACATCGAGCCATTGAAGGTGATGTGAAGTGCAACAGATTTTGATTGATGCCTGTGGATGGGTTGCAATCATTGATTCAGGGATGAACATCGATTCCGAACTTCTTCGCGTCTTTGGGCCAGCTCAAATACTGCTCTTAGACAGCGTTCGTCAAGAATTAGAGAGCGTGAATGCCGGACGACCACGAAGTAAGAATTTGCTGCTTTCTTTACTTGAGCAAAAATCCCAGACCATCGAAGCACTTACTCTCGAATCATCTCACCCTGATGACCAATTGTTTGACCTCGCCGTTGAACTCTCAATCCCGGTACTCACCGTGGATGTTGAATTGAAACGCCGGTTGTATGAACAAGGGTTGCCAATACTTGAAGTGACTAAAAATCAGCGTCTTGAACTCGTTGATTCTCTATAGATAGATTTACTCAATCGTTTCACTCAAGGAAGTGTGAACAAAACATCGTCTCCATGACCATCAAGGAGACCTATTTTTACCCCAGCATCAATCCATGCATGTGCATAATTGATAGCCCCAAAGGCTCGCACATGATCTCCTATGGAGAGGAAGTGTGCAGCATCAGATGCATAATCGTCAGCCATTCGCATCATGGTGGCTAAGTGACTGGCTTGCACGCTTCCTTCTTCGACCAGTGGAGTGGCTTTTTCACGGGCTCGGCGGGTTATGTCGAGGTATTTTTCAACCCGTTCCCGTGTGACATGCTCTGCTTCCTCGCTCACTCGCCACCCTCCTTTTGACGCTTTAACAGGCGACGCACGTCTTCTGTACGGCCTAAGGCACCATAGAGTTCAACCGCTCTTGACAGACGGCCTTCGTCTTCAGCAGTCTGGGCTCGAACGAACAATGCCTTACGCTCTTCCCAGTTCTTAGCCAAAGCGGCTTCTGCAATGGCTTGGTAACGCCCTTGGCGTTCAGCTTGTGCCAGATGAGGTGCAGACCAACGACGGACTAAACCTTCACGTGTTGCTGTCACCATGGTATCTGGCGTCAATCCAATCAGTATGTCTCCGAGGTTCATTGATTCGCCCAAAAGCATCGGTGTTTCGTTTTCGGCATGGGAAGAAAGGTGATGCAGGTGTCCTTCGATACCCAATACCCACCAACCGTCTGCACTTCGAACACCTTCCATCGGCTCAAGAGATTCATATTCGATTCGTTCTAAAGAATCCCAACCAAATGGATGTGGGACGCCCTCCCAAATGCCTCCATCACTGGACTGCATCAGGATTCTGCCATTCATCAGAGGCGTCACCCAACTCCAAATTCTATCTTCTAAGACTCGCTTCTGGTCGTTTTGAGCAAGACGTGCACACCAAAGTCTGCCATCTGCATCTTGCCACATCATGTGTTCACGGTCAAGCCATCCAAGCAAACGTCGGACTTTTCCGCTGTCGAGCCGCCGAAGGCCTGTTCCTTCGTGTGTAAACAAGTGAAGGTGCCCTTGGCGCCCAGAGAGTATCCAACCGCCTCCAGGGCGTGCGAGAATCTCTGTAAAGCCGCCTTGAGTTGAACGACCTTCATGAAGCATAGAACCATCAGAGGTCGAAAGAACATAGAAACCGTGTGCAGCAAGGATGCCTAAAACGCCGTTATTGGCTTGGGCACAATGGGCTTTGAACGGTAATTCAACTTTCCAACGGATACTTCCGTCAGCTTCGATCATGAGTAAATCCAGGCCGCTGCTTACGACCATGCCACCTTCAACTGGTGCCAGAGCAGCAATACGGCGAGGAGCCTGCCAAGACCAAGTAATCGACCACGACATCAGTTCTCACCTCCTATTACATTCCAAGCAATCAATTGGGCTCGAGCGGCTTGCGTCAACTCATAGTAGCGGTTCCGTCCAAGAGTGCGAACGCTGAGAACTCCCGCCTTTAGTAACCGATTACTGATTTGAGAAAGACGAGCACGCTTGATGCCTAACTGGTCAAGTATTTCTTCATCCGAAGGTGAATATTTTCTGTAATGAGCAACTGAGATAATGGAAATTTCATGACTCGTCAAGGCTGAGAGAACTGCAGCATTCAGGGCATAGTCCTTCTTTGGACCACTTGGCTTACGCTGGAATGCTTCAAGTGCTTCAACCAACTTTCTTCTCTGAATGGCACTACCGTTTTCACCTGGCAACATCAGTGCCATCTGCAGTGCTTTCATCACCGGAACCATGCCTGCAAGTTCGCTGAGCAATCCATTCGCCACGGGTTCGGTTTCCAAATCAAGTTCTATTTCGGGCATGGATGTTTCATAGTGGGCAAGAAGTTCTTCAACGCCCTCCTGCTCTGCTTCTTCTTCGATGAAACCGACTTCGTCATGCAGCATGAAAGCCGAGTTTTCTTCGCTAATCTCTTCATCTTCCACCTCTTCAGCAGGTTGCAAAGAGGGATCTTCCCAGAGTTCAACGCCACCTAATTGCTCAACAATGTTACCTTGGGGTGGAGATTCATGCTCCATGTCCAAGAAGGAGCGGCTTCGAGAGAAGAGCCCCGTCATACCTGCTGGAGTGAGTTCGTCGAGTGGAGGGCGTTCCTGTACCTCGGGTTTAGCGATTGCAGGTGCAGCCTCATAGCCTTCTTGCAAGTCTTCAATCGATTCCAATATCTTCAATTCTTCTTGATTGTCTTGGTCTTCATTGAGTTGGTCGAGATTCAAGTCAAAATTCATGTCTTCAAGGCTTTCCATGATTTTGGTGTCTTGCTCAATCTGCAAAGCCGCTTCATCTTGTTCCATTTCCCCTTCAAGCGGCTCTTCAACCACCTGCTCTGGCTCAGAAAACATCGATTCAAAGATGGAATGAGGGCTTGTATCATATTGTGGAGGAGTAAATTGGGGTTCAGAAACCGGCGTTGTAGATTCATATTTGGGCTCGACGTAAGTGTACTGTGACATTTTCGCATGGTCAATAGCGTCTCTCATGACTCGAATCACTGCGGATGGAAGACCTGCTGTCTGTTCCAAAAGATGTTGTGCATCCTCTTTTGCGAGGCTAAACGGCTGACCAGCCGACTGTTCAACACGCCTTTCCACGAGGAGTTGAATCTCTTCAAGTGTAAGGTTTGCCAGGGGCTGCATTTGATCTAATTTTTGAAGAATTGATTCATGGAGCATGGTCTTGTCTTTGGTTTCCAGCACGATAACAATGACAGCCTGTATGCGTTCAAGTGTTGGTAATGTGTCGCGCAGTGCCACATTGAGTGCTGATATATCTACCGTCGATGCATCGATGACAATCAATGGCAATGCCTTCGTATAACTCTGGGATGCTTCAAGAATCTTCTTTGTCAATTCATTCCGACCTTCGGGAACCGTGGAATTAACGAACCGAGCGTAGATTTCTTTCAGTAAAGTAAGTCCAGCATCCATGGGCGGGATGCGATCAATGTGGACGGAGATAGGTGACATTTTCGACACACAGCGGAGCAGTGAGGTTCGACCTGAGCCGTGTTCACCAATCAACAAAATACGCCGAGGAGAGCGGAATTGAATGTATTGGGAAAGTACGCTAAGCATGTGCTGACGCCCCACGAGGAGGTTTGAATCACTTGATTCAAGAGCTAATGTCGAGAAAGGATTGGCATCAAGGGGGGGTAAGTCCATTTCTTTTCCAATAACACGCATGAGGCGAGCAATCTCCTTTGGGTATTTCATCTTTGAGCATAAACTCGGGCAAGAGAAGTGCGTTAGGACCTGTTAATCTCACTGCCGATGGCATTCAAACAAAGAGATTAACACTCAATTAACGCACTTATAACGCGTTAACGAACCCGTTAATCTCGTTAATTGCTGAGACTAAAGAACGCTTTTTCGAAAACAAGGAATCAGACGTTTCAATGCTTGAATGCCGATTGCTTGATGATGTACAGCCGCATGGGAACAACTGGACGTGAAGGAATGCCAGTGGAAAACAGTCGTTTGAGTGGTTTTTTCCGTCACAGTGTCGCTGAACGCCGCCAAATAGTTGCTGAAATGACCGACCTTAATGAATCTCAAATCGCTGCACTAAAAGCCTGTGGAGCATTAAGTGAAGAGGCAGCAAATCGCATGATTGAGAATGTAATCGGGACAATGTCACTTCCGGTTGGCGTTGCTACGAATTTCGTCATCGATGGCAAGCATTACCTGATTCCCTTCTGCCTTGAAGAATCAAGTGTCGTTGCTGCGGCATCGAATATGGCGAAGCGTTGCCTGAAAAATGGTGGATTCCATACCAACTCCGATGCACCTCTGATGATTGCTCAATTACAGATACTCGAATGCAGTGACTGGAAAAAGGCTGAGCAGGATGTTCTCTCAAATGCTGATGAGTTCATCGCATTGTGCAACAGTTTACCTTCAACCATGATTCGCCTCGGAGGTGGTTGTAAGCGTATTGAGACTCGGCTGCTGGACACGATCAGTGGTCCCATGCTTATTGTCCACATTATCGTTGACTGCCGTGATGCGATGGGAGCAAATGCCGTCAATACAATGGCGGAATTAATCGCACCTCGTCTGGAAGAAATTACCGGTGGACGGGTTCATCTGAGAATCCTTTCCAATCTTGCAGCACATCGTTTGGCCCGTGTGAAAGCCATCTTTACCCCTGAAGAGATATCGGAAGACGGAACCCATGAAAATGGAGTTTCAGTTATTGAGGGAATACTTGAAGCACAACACTTTGCAATGGCCGACCCATTCCGTGCTGCAACGCACAACAAAGGCGTAATGAACGCTATTAGCAGTGTTGCTGTAGCTTGTGGACAGGACTGGCGAGCCATCGAAGCAGGTTGCCATGCTTGGGCAGCATACAGTAACGACCACTATGGTTCGATGACGATGTGGGAAAAAGATGCCCAAGGAAACCTCGTCGGCTCTATTGAGACGCCAATGGCAGTAGGGACTGTAGGAGGGGCCTCAAAGGTCCATCCTGTGGCTCAGGCGAACCTTGCCATACTTGGCGTGGAATCGGCCCAGGAATTGGCTGGAATCATCGCTGCTGCTGGCCTCTCTCAGAATTTAGGTGCTCTTCGTGCGCTCTCTACCAAAGGAATCCAAGCAGGACATATGAAGTTGCATGCTCGAAACATGGCGGTCTCTGCAGGTGCAGAAGGTGAAGAAATCGAAATTGTGGCCGCTCGCTTGCAGCAAGTTACCGGACCTAAAACTCAAACTTTAGTTGGAGAGTTGCTCGAAAAGCTTCGAAATGAGTGAATCTCACTCTTCTTCTGTAAGAGGAAGAGTTGATTGAATCAAACCATCGATTTCTGATTCTTCTTTGAGGACGGCAGCATCTTCCATACCATCGAACAGTCCAGTGGTTTTGACTTGTTCACGAAACCACTTCTTGACTTTTTTACGGTCAGTGTAGGGGCATCCAAAAATCTCCGAAAACCGGCGTGTCGTTGAAAGTCGGCGTGTGTTTCCATCCTTACGACGATCAACCATCCCAAGTTGAGCTAATTCCCGAACATAGTCGTAGGCTTTCTGACCCAACAGTTCGACCAAGCGTGATTGAGGCATTGGTTGGTGGTATGCAATGAGTGCTGCTGCTTTGAGGAGTTTCTGTGGAATTTCTGTCTTTGTGCCTTTTGGAAGATAACTGGCTACATCTGGCTTGACTTCAATGGCCCACCTATCGCCAACTTCCGCAACTTGCAAAGCGCCACCACGTCGGCGTTTGAGAGTTGAACGAAGTGAGAACAGCGAATCCAATATTTCTTCTTCATCATACCCAAGTGCCGTTGAGAGTTCAGCAACACTCATTGAACGACCTGCACCAAATAAGGTGGCTTCCAGCAGCGTATCAACGGGTACTTCAGACATTTCTTTCCCTCTCATTCAACCAACCATTCATGGTTGTCATACGACTGTTCTTCAACGTCTTTCGAAACAGGTACTTCGACAACAGCTTGTTCGTTTTGTTGCTTAGAAAGGGCGCGTTCCTCTTTACGAAGTGCTGACTCTTCAGCAATACGAGCCTTTTCAGCACGAAGTTTAGCGTGACGGACTGAACCTGAATCTTGGTCCTGAATACGTTCATTTTCATCTGCTTGTTGGCTTTCAATCAACTCTTTAATTTCATCAAAGGTTTCAATTTGAGGCCATGAGTCTTCGAGGAATATCTCACCATCAGGAGCAATGTCTTGAGTAATCGAGGCAAAACCACGATGTGTGAGGAAAAGACCTGCAATAAATGAAGCAACCTTGGCTTCATCGTCATATCCTTCAGGTATAGAACCAAAGGTTCGTTCAAGAATGGGTTTGAGTTCCTTCATCACGTTCAGAACTGGGACTTTTGTTTGACCTGCATCCAGGCAAGAAGTTCGAAGAGCCTGCCAACATCGCTTGATGTCGCCTTCCAGGTCTTCGTTGTGCATTCGTCCACCGACATCGGCGAGATATTCTTTCAATTCCTCTTCATGCGCCAATCTGTTTTCTTCACGCAGACGAAGCGTTTCAGCATCATCGGAAGCATCCTTGAACGCTGAGAGAAGTTCAACCAAGGTCACTGGACGACCTTCATCCCTGCGAACACGGTTTTCCAAGAGACCGGGGAGAAGTTCATCAGCACTTCCTTGAAGAATGGTATTGGTGAAGTAGAAGTCTTCGTCATTGTAATCTGCTTCCCAGCCAAACCCAAGGCCGTCGTCCCAATCCTCTTCTTCATCAACGTATTGAACACGGTCAAACAAATCTTCTGCTTGTTGATGAAGAACCTCCCACGAGAGGCGGATAAGCCGCCCACAGGCTGGTAAATCGAGGTTGTTGGCCTCAGATTTTACCCTCGCAGTAAATACTTTCAAGAAACTGGAGAGGTCGATATTCCAGGCATCAAGACCTTCTTCACGAACCAACGAAAGTACGAGCGCTACAGACCGGTCAAATGGATCGATGAGGGTTTGATGTTCAGCCTCTTCTGTTTCAGCAATGGCCATGATTTTGTCACCGAACAAGGCAGCCTCTTGGGACTCTTCACCAGAAGCCAACAATTGGTCAATGACGTCCTGACGTAGGAACCATTTGTCCAAATCGGATTGTTGCTCTGACATTCAAATCACCTCAAACTGTTTCTTCTTCAAGATCAGTTAACTCTTCAGTCACGTCTTCTTCAGCCTCAGCTGCTTTAATTGCTTGAGAAACTTCAGCATATTCTTCGATATCCTCGGTCATGTCAGCTGTTCGCTCTGAAAGGGCGGCAAGTCCGAGTGCTGGTTCCGTTTCTGCGGGAACCTCTTCTTCGGCTGCCTCTATGTGATTGAGTAAGCCTCCAAGGCTGTTTGGTGTCGGTAATGGGTCTGGGACCTCTGGCATTTCATGCGTGGCTGCAAAGGCCTCTTCAATTCTTGAACGGTTCTTTTGTTCTGCCTTTTCAGCCTCTGCCATTGCTTGTTCTCCAAGAGCGATTGCTTGATCTCGGTCAAAGTCAACAATACGGCGACTGCAACCGTCTCCACCGTGGGTAATACCGATGTGGTGGTCCGCAAGTCGAAGTGAAACCTTTCGCAAGGTTACCATGATGAATTGAGCACGCTTGCTGCGTTCTCTACACATCAATGCGATGCGCTCTGCATTGTAACCGTCCAAGTTTTGGTCGACTTCATCAAAGTAGTAGAATGGGCTTGGGTCGTAATCTTGAATGGCAAAGATAAGCGCGAGAGCAGCCATTGACTGTTCACCGCCAGAAAGTTGGTGTCGTGTGACCTTTGCCGATTTTCCACGTGGTTGAGCCCACAATTCCAATCCGCCTTTGAATGGTTCATCCTTATTTTCAAGGAACAGTTCACCACGGCCTCCATCACTCAGAGACTTGTAAGCAACCTTGAAGTTCTCATTGACCTTTTCAAGAACCTTCAACAACCGTTCTTTGCGTTGGTTTTCGAGTTTATCGGTAACGTCAATAAGGTGCTTGCGACGGTCTTGGAGAGTTTTGAAATCGTCTTTCATTTCAGCAAGACGGGCTTCACATGCATCGAATTGTTCGATAGCAAGCATGTTCACAGGTCCGTGTGAGTCGAGTCTACGTTGTAAGTTCCGCTCATTGCGCTCTGCATCACCGACGCTTGGCAAAGAAATTCCTTCTTCAGCAGCTGCAATGTTGTTTTCTGCCATTTCTTGAAGCGTTTCTCGTATTGATTCATCTTTCAAACCCAACGCACGACCCATTTCTTCAACCATCACACGGCGTGAACGAGCATCTGTGGCCTTTTGTTGGAGGTTGACGTGTAAACTTGTTCGCTCTTCGATAAGTTCCAAGCGCTCTTCTTCAAGTCCTTGATTTTCTTCAAGAAACTGGAATCGCTCGGCTTCTTTTGCCTTGAGCTCTATAGAGTCAGTTGCTACTCCGGCTTGGAGTGTGTCCATGCGGTCACTTCGGTCGATCATGCTCTGCTTGATCTGTTTGATTCTTAGACTGATTTCATCAACACGGCTGCTGAGTAGGTTCTGATGATTCGAATCTCCATTGAGGGAAATTTCTGCTTGGGCTTTGAGGCCCTCTGCTTCGACACGCTTGACTTCAGCAGCATGTAAGCGGTCTTTGAGATGTTCTGGACTTGCATCTTCTAATGCACTTTGAGCAGTAGCACGATGTTCACTCGCTGCTGTGAGTTGTCCTCGAGCTTGGTCGTGTTCACGGATTTTATTGGTTCCTTCCAGTTTGAGATCAACTAATCGCTTCTCGTGTTTTGCAACTTCACCAAGGGCTGATGTGTGGTTGGTTTGTGCTTGCTTGTGCTCAGCACGCCATTCTTGGAATCGTACAGCGTGGTCGCCTTCGGAAAGAGCGTTAATTTTGGCCCGTAATTCGGATTGAACTCGGCGAGCATCAGCCAGTGCACCGTTCACGGTTTCGGCCATTAATCGGAACCGTTCAACATCAGCAGAGAGTGTTTCAACTTCACTTGCTCCCTGGATATTTCCACCAAATGCGACGCTCATTCTGCGTTTTGAACCACCGACCATAGCGCCACCGGCTTCGGTAACGTCGCCACGGAGGGTGACTAAGCGCACACCGCCCATGTTCATTCGAGCGGTGGACATGTTATCGACAATGAGCGTATTTCGGAGAACGAAACGAACTGCAACATCGATTCGCGGGTCATAATCAAGCAGTTCACTGGCAAACCCAATAACGCCAGGTTTCTTTGAAACGATGATTGCCTTTCCAGCAGCACGTGATTGAGTCAGTTTGTTGAGCGGTAAGAAAGTTGCACGTCCTGCTTTATTCTGAGCCAGCCATTGAATCGCTTTCGCAGCCACTTCATCGTTATCGACGACAACTGAGGTCATGCCGCCGCCAATTGCGGTAGCTAGAGCATCGTTGTGAGCAGGGTCTCGTGGTTGGCAGAGTTCCGCCACCGTTCCAATGATGCCTGACAACTCGCCTCGGTCTCGTGCTGCAATGATTGCTGCAGCACCACCAGCCATGCCTTTAGCACCGCTTCTGTTTTCCAATTCATTCTTGGCGGAATTGAGTTTACGCTCAGTCTCTCGTAATCGTGTTTCAATCGCTTGAGATTCTTCGACAAGTTTAGCATCAGAACGCTGTGCTGTAAGTAATTGGTCGCCGAGTTTACGGCGGTCTTGGTCGGGTGCATCAGCGCCGAGTTGTTCACCTTCTAACTGAGATTCACCCAAGGCGAGGCGAGCACTTTCAGCAGCTTCTTGAGCAGCGCTCAATTGTTCACCGAGCATTTCTGCTTGGGTCGCAACTCGATTCACTTCATCTTGTGCCAATCCAAGCGCTTCAGTCGCCCTTTCAACTTCTTCAATCGCTTTAGAGAGGGAACGTGACAATTCTGCATTGGCAGTGCCTGATGATTCAAGGAGGGTTTGAACTTCAGCCTCTTCTTTCTTAGCCTCAAGAAGGGAGACCTCTGCTGTTTTCAAATCAGAACCAGCATTGCTCAATTCTTGCTTAAATTCTTCGAGTGAGGATTGTGCTTGCTGTAAAGATTTAGCAAGTTCAGCCAACTCTTCAGTGTCTTCAACATCCTTATCTTCCGCTTCGCTGATACGGTCTTCACTGGTTGCAATTTTAATTTGCAATTGGTTGATCGCCGCAAGTAATCCATTGGAATCGCCTCCCATGAGATCTTCGATTTGCCTTTGCAATACCCCGATTTTGTCTTCAAGTTCTAACAAAATCTTGGCACCTGCTTTGACCTCTTCTTCGAATTGAGTTGCTTCACCGTCGATGCGAACTCGTTCCTCGACCATGTATGTCCGTTCAGATTGTTGGCTCGCCAATTTAGCTTGTGCTGAAGTAATTCGAGCAAGTTGAAGTTCTTTGACTAAATCTTGGACTTTCAGAGCGAGGTTCTTCTCTTTGGTGAGATCTTTGAGACGGGCTTTTTGCTCATCTTCAAGTAAACCAATACGTTCAATGTAACCTTCAACTTTCTCTTTCTGTCGGTCAGCCTTGCGTATTTCATCATCGTAAGAAGTGACTCCTGCAACGCCATCAAGCACTTTACGACGTTCTTTAGCAGTCATCTTGGCTAACTTTGTGACGTCACCTTGGAGAACAATGTTGTAACCATCTGGACGGGCATTTGCTGCTCCGAGAAGTCGATGAAACGTCTTCTGAGTGCTTTCTTCACCATCAAGAAGGTAGGTCGTGATGGTGTTGTTCGATTTTGACAATCGAACTGAGCGAGTCATTCGAACTTCTTCTTGGTCAAGTGGTAGACGGCGACGCCCGCTTGCAAGTAGGGGGTTTGCAAAAACAAGAGTAACGTCACATGCCCGAGCGGGTTTCGAGTTCTTTCCACCGTTGAAGATCAAATCCTTTGCATTTTGCGCCCGTATGACTTTGTTACTTCGTGGACCAAGAACAAATTGGATAGCATCTCCACAATTGGATTTACCCGACCCATTCGGCCCAGTAATCGCTGTGAATCCTCGGTCAAGCGGAATGGTAATCTCGCCTTTGAACGATTTGAAGTTTGATATTTCTAGTGCTTGAAGATACATCCCTATCCCTCTAATCGAAGTTGTTTCCCTCGACCTTATTCGCGACACCCATCTCCCACAGGTCTTAAACAATGCGAGAGATATGAGGGCAGTGCAGTGGTTTTGATAGTGAAATCATAGGAGCCGAAAGGCTTCAAAAGAGCATTAAGAAGAAAAGTGAAGATGGCTCACAGTGTGCCGGTATTGCTACATTCCTTACATCCGCCGCCCTTGCAATATGGACAGGTAGCGAGAACTTTGAGGCTTTTCGATGGAACACGGCGCATGTGCAACTGTGAATCCTTGTTGAGAATACGGCTACGAGCGATTCGATTGGTCGCACCACTACGGGAAGATAAGGACATTTTTACTGAACCAAAAGCCTCTCTGAAATCATCAGCAACTTGCCTGCGTTTGGTCAATCGTTCTCGGCTTTGTTCAATCGCTTCAGCCTCCCAATACTTCGGACCACCCATCAAGAAGGCACCAGTTCCGGCAACAATGCACTGAACAATGAACGGGTGGACATAGAAGGGAATGAGTTCTGAAAGTCCTTGGGAACTTGCTCCCACTGGCAAAAACCCAAGGCGGTCGAGGATAGCGATGCTGAACAACGCTGCACCTGTTGCGAACAGAACGTGATAAAGGCGTTGTGAACGGCGGCCGGTTTTGGTAAATCCAACTCGCCCATTCAGCAAGACAAACAATCCCAATCCGAGGAAAAGAAAATCTACGCCATCCCAAACACCAACTGCGCCGAGGCAATAGGGTTGGTTACCGTTCGCTAATTGTTCTTCAATCAACGGGATACTGCAGTGAGGCTCAAACATACGAGTAACGATCATTTTGGTATTCTCTGACCCGTTGATGAAGTAAGGGGCCATTTTGCCAAGACCTGCATTCCCAATTGAAAAAGCGACCAATGCTGAACCAAAAAGAATGCCGAGGATATCTCGAATACTCGCCATATTTGGATGTAAGCAGGGACCGAACATAGCGGTTTCGCTTGCCGATGGGGTGAAAGGCAGTTGCGCCTACCACCAACTGTAGGGGACACTATGGCACGCATCGTTATCATCGGAAGTGGCATTGCAGGGCTATTTGCCGCATTACGCCTTGCCGATTCCGGCCACGTAGTTACCGTCATTACCAAACAACGCCCTATTGATTCTTCAACCAATTGGGCACAAGGTGGAATTGCGGCTATTCTCGATAAAACAGACGGTGAAGGCCTTGATTCACACATTAGTGATACGCTCACCAGTGGCGACGGAATGTGCGATGAAGAAGTGGTTCGCAGCGTCATTGAGGAATCAGGCGCTCGGATTCATGATTTATTGAATATCGGTGTCAAATTTGAAACGGATGTGGACGGCGGATTTCATTTTGTCAAAGAAGGCGGCCACTCACAACGGCGAATATTGCACGCTAAAGATGCAACTGGGAAGGAAATTGAACGTGCTTTGAACGATGCAGCAAGTTCTCACAAGAACATCACACTCAAACCAAATACCCTCGCAATGGACTTAATCCAGCGCCAACACCAATATCCAGATGCGGGGATTGCTGGTGTGTGGTGTCTTAATCAAGAAAACGATACAGTATTCACCGAACCTTCAGATATACTGATGCTTGCAACCGGCGGTGTTGGACAATTATGGTCTCAGACCACCAACCCACCAGTAGCAACCGGCGATGGTCTGGCAATGGCCTATCGTGCTGGGGCGGCCGTCAAAGACATGGCGTTTATCCAATTCCACCCTACAGCATTGGCCATCAAATCAGACCGACCCTTCCTCATCACTGAAGCAATGAGGGGCGAAGGAGGCGTCATCCTTGACGAGGAAGGACTTCGCAACTGGCAGGAAGAAATGGAATCTGCGGGAGGGAATGCCTCGACAATCTTACCAGGACCGTTCTCATTCACGCTCAAACATTCACCTCTCGGCTCAATGGCGACTCGAGATATCGTTGCTCGTGCAATTGACCAACGGTTGAAAGAAACTGGCGAGAAACATGTCTATCTGATCACCTCACATCTCGACCAAGAACATCTTTTGAATCATTTCCCGAACATACAGCAGCGATTAGACCGCCATGGATTGAAACTCGGGCAGGACCCGCTACCTGTATCTCCAGCCGCTCATTACATCGTAGGCGGGCTTGCAGTTGACGAAGTTGGAAGACCATACTGTCGCGAATCAAATGCAATCATGCCCTCACTGTATGCAATAGGGGAAGTCGCCTGTACTGGAATGCATGGAGCGAATAGATTGGCTTCCAACAGTTTACTCGAGGCAGTCGTTTATGCTGCACGTGCTGCCAATCACATCATCGAGTCAATGCCGCAGACCAATGATTCTCAATTACCAAATTGGCGAGCAGATGGTCTAGCAGACTTGACTGAACACGTCTCGTTAACACATGACAGGGAATCCCTGTGCAACACAATGTCAAGAGAAGTGGGAATCGTTCGAAGATTCAATCGACTCCATCGTGCATCTCGACGTTTGCAACTCCTGGCGAAAGAAGTCGACTTCATTTGGCGCAGAGCCTTGCCGTCGCGACAAATTGTCGAATTAAGGAATTTGATTCTCGTCGGACAATTGGTCACTGAAGATGCTGAGAAGAGAACTGAAAATAGAGGCTTACACTACAATACAGACCTTATTGATCGTGAAGAGCGTTAATCATTGACACAAACATTTGGTTCAAAGGCGTAGCAATTCCTGCTCGCTCTCCTCGAATCACAATGGCTTGGTTAAGCACCGATATCTCGGTTTCCCTTCCCATTCGAATATCTTGAAGCATACTGCAAATATTGGAAGAAGTTGCAGTGAGCACCTGTCGAAGGTGTTGTTCAAGTTCTGCATCATCAGGTATTGCAACCCGTTCTATTCGAGCCACAGCAGCGCCCTCAAGCATTGTGGAGAAAGCGGAAGAAAACAAATCCGGACCTAATAAAGCCCCATTTTCAACACCGGATAAGGCTGCAATAGGATTGATGGCGATATTGAGGAGGACTTTCTTCCAAATGGTGGCAAGTCCATCCGAAGACCAAACGGGTTCTAATCCAGCTGCCAGTAGAGCCTCCATCAAAGGTTGAGCTTCTGTCTCACCCGGTCCACCTGGCAAAGAGCCGAGAACGGTTTGTCCCTTTCCGGCCCACTGAACAACTCCCGCAGATGGGCGCCAAGCACCATGCGTTGAGGTAGCGGCAAAGACTCGTTGAGGACCAAGTATTTCGATACATTTCTCAGCATGACCTAGGCCATTACTCAAGCACATAGCCATACCCTCATCATTCAATAAACGGTGCGCTAATTCTGCAAGATAGGTCGTCTGTCCGGCTTTACCGGTAAGGAGAGCGAAATCAATTGTGCCGAGCCAGTGTTCAGGAAGGCCAACCTCTTCAAGCGAGAAAAAAACGTCTTGGTTCGATACAAATTGGTTTTCAAGGCCTTCAAGGTGCAGACCATCCGCAGTCATATGAGCACCATGATTACCTTGACTATGAATGAGGAGTTCTACATCGTCCACTCGTGAAAGTAGTGCAGCATACAAGGAGCCAAGCGAACCTGCTCCTAAGACGGCTACACGCATTTTTACACCTCAAACATAACTCGACAAGTGGATGACAAGCGCTCCATCTTGGTGTTCAAACCAGAGTGTTGAGAGGGTACTCATCGAGGGTGAAAATTCAAAAGAATTCCAACCGGACTGAAGAGAATTGGTCGATGTCACCGTAGACCATTGTTCTCCATTTCCTTGGTAGTTCAACTGAACAGGGACAGAGGAGTTACTTGAACTATAGATTGAGAAAGTAGCCCCATCGGATTGTAAAAGACTGCCGTTATACGCCGCCATCCACATGTTTGACCACATTCGATGTGAGGTATTGTAACGCTGGAATACCAGTTCTGGACCTTCTTCAACAGTGAAGTTGAATCGAGGTTCTACCGAAAGTTCTGGAGCACATACATGCATACTGGAACCATCTGACATTTGAACAATCAAAGATTGATTCTCATCGGATACTGAGGGGATATTGGAAATCTTACGGACATCAAGGTCCCAAATCCATTGCCCTTCACTGGGAGCAGGAGGGATGGAAAGAGCAGGATCAAGAGGGCACAAAGCATCAACTGAACTCAAAAGACCACTCGATTGGAGGCGGAATCCCCATCCAAGGTCAGGGTCGCTTGTAATGGTCCACCCATCCTCTGGAATGATGGCAACCAGGGGGAGTTCAGGTAAACCTCCATCAAAGGTAACGTTGTTGAGTTGAATGTAATTGAGGTCTGAAGTTCGTAAAACTACGGGGTCTAATCCTCGAATGCACAGTTTGTCTGGAGATTGTTCAAAACTGGCTGATAGATTGTTATGTCCTTCAATCCACTGCAAACGAGATTGGAGGTTCAAACCTTGGCCGGCGTTCGGGAAACTGACATTGAGCGGTTCATCAGAAGCCACATTGAGGTCCATGCAACGCTTGATTTCACCTTCATCATGAGCAAGTTCCCAAAGTGAAACGGGGTAAACGGCAAGGTCGGGCCGTATTGATATGGAATGGCTCTCATATTCACCTTCAGTCAGCGATAGTAATGAGAAATCAAGGGTTGAAGGGGCGTGAGATTCTTCAGTCCATGTCAAGTTCAATACCACGGTTGTATGGGTGCGGGGTGGTAACGTGCTTCCACAACCTGCATCATTGATGTTGAGAGTATCTTCACCATCGCAATCCCATGTCGTAGCCCAATTGCTCAAGCGTGTATCGAATTGATCAAAATCAATTGCCCAATCACGTTCGACAGAAGAGGGATTCAAAACATGCACCGAAACAAATGCAGTCCACAGCCCATCCACTTGTGATGCGGTATAATTCATCTCGATATCATACTCGGCAGAGGTGTCCCAATCTGAATCTAATTCGAATGGAGTTTGATTCGGTAAAGCGAAGAGAACGGCGACTAGCATCACAATTCCAATGTTTTTCATTGCAGAGAGGTCGAGACCTTTCGGTTCATTGAGAATCAAAGGCGAACTTCGGTCAGTCCCCATAAACAACAAGAGAGGTAAAATCAATGTGAGAACGAAAATCCAGATACTAAATCCGTTAAACGCATCAAACATCCAAGCAAAAGCCAACACTAAAAGGAAGATGAAAATTTGATTGTTACTGCTTCGTGCTTCGGACGGTCCTGCACGAGCAATCATAATCCGACCACCTGGGAAAGTTGGAATAGGAAGTAAGGAAATCCATCCAAAGAAAGTCAACAAAGCGCCAGCTTTGACAAAAGGATGCGACCATATCAGTCGAGTGAGGTAATCATCAAGTTGCCATTGGCCGAGTACTTCGACTAAAAACGGAGGCTGAGCCATATTCTGAGAACTGGTGACTGCAATGTATTCGGGCGTAAGCCAAAGCCCAACACCCCAGAGCAGCATACCAAGTGAAACAAGCGTTGCCGGAACTGAAACCGCAACCCATCCCAAGACCTTGCGGTCATCCCATAATCGAGCATCCATTCGGGGTAAGGTCGGGATAAGGAACAAACCAAAGGGCCAAACTAACGATGTTTGAGAGAGTAAACCAAGGCTCCATAATGAGATGGTTGGTTCGGGAATCGGCGTGATATGCCCTACTCGATGATTGAAATGGGAAGCGATTCCTTTCTGAAGGTGAGAAGCGATAAACAGACTGAGAAGAACTGGAAGGGTGTATCCAAGTATCGCATCCAACAAACTTGAATCGGAAAACCACCCACCAGATGGACGTGAGCCTTCCATCCAATATGCCCCGGCAAGTGTGAGGGTTAATGCCGAAAATGTCCACATCATGAATGTTAAATTAAACGAAGGAAACTGACGTTCCGGGATTGGGAACAGTTGGACGACCCATTCATCTGTTTGAGATAATTTAGCAGCCCAACCAAGTTTTTTCAGATGAGCGTTTGCCTCTTTGAGACAGTCATCGATTTCTTTGTCCTCTTTCGGTGAGACCACCCAGGTCGGTAAAACCCCACCAGACATGTTCGCCGCAACATGGAAAGAGCGACCGAGAATATTGGATAACAAATCGTGCTGCTTCCATTCTGAACGATGGACTGGCATAGATTCGCGAGGTGTATCAACACCCAAGGAAGCATCAGAATCAGTAGACATGCTTTCTCCTCAAACCTTTGTAGTTCTGCTTCCCCTTTGAAGGAATCCCTCAACCTGTTCAAACAGGTTGAGCAAAATCACTTGTTCTTGAAACGCTTGAGACGGAATGTTTCTTCACGTTCCATTTCTTCAAGTCGGAGTTGAATAAAGACACGGGCTTCGTCAAGTTCAGGGATAACCTTGAACTCCAAAGCATTGACACGTCGCTTGGTTGCTTCAATTTCTTGAAGCAAACGCTTGAGCGTTGCTTCCATCTCCGATGCTTTCACGATCTTCTCAATGAGGCTTCCAAAGGATTCTCCAGCCTCATCGATGTAAGGTGATGAACCAATGTATCCGACACCACGCTCTTGGAAAGTCGACTTTAGGTTGGTTCCGCTCACGCTAGGAACGACGACACCCATGATGTTTCGACGTTCAACTTCCACTTCAGGGTGGCCAGTGTTTGCAATGGCTGCCGCACGGACCGCCAAACCACCCTCGATAGCATTCGCCAAATCGATTCGTTGCTTTGCCAAACGGTAAGCATCAGTCAAATCTTTCTTTGCTTCAATCATATCTGAAAGAAGACTGCGGAATTCATGGAACAAGCCATCACGCTTCATCTTCAGCAGTTTGTAACCATTCTTGGTTTGCTTAATTCTCGCCTTGAGTTTAATCAACTCACTGCGGGTTGGTTTGATATCGAGTGCCATGTTCTTTCACCTCCTTCGTTGATTGGTTTAGATGATTCAAGCTCGGTTATCTGGGTGGTACTTGTCGATCCACTTTTGGTCAAGACGGACAAGATACTTTGTATCGATAGCAGCCATAAGGTTCCAGCACAGGTCGAGGGTTTCCTCGATTGAGCGGTCTTCATCACGGGTTTGGCGAAGGAACTTGTCTTCGAAAACTCCAGAGAAGTCAAGCAGTTGCTTGTCACGTTCATTCAATGCATCTTCACCAACAATAGCGACAAGTCCACGAAGTTCGCGTCCTTGAGCGTATGCTGCATACATTTGGTCAGAAACAGACTTGTGGTCTTCACGAGTGGTTTTCTCACCGATACATGAACCCATCAAACGAGAGAGAGATGGAAGAACGTTGATTGGCGGATAGATACCTTGTTGGTGCAATTCACGTGAAATAACAATTTGTCCTTCCGTAATATATCCGGACAAATCAGGAATCGGGTGCGTAATATCGTCACCAGGCATGGTTAGAATTGGGAATTGAGTGATTGAACCCTTCTTGTTCTTGATAATTCCCGCACGTTCGTAAAGCATAGCCAAATCGGTATACATGTAACCTGGGTAACCACGTCGTCCTGGAACTTCTTCACGAGCAGCACCAATTTGACGAAGAGCGTCACAGTAGTTGGTCATGTCAGTATAGATGACCAGAACGTGATAATCCTTTTCGAAAGCAAGGTATTCAGCTGCAGTCAATGCGAGACGAGGCGTAATGATACGCTCGACAGCAGGGTCGTCAGCAAGGTTGACGAACAAAACCGCATTCTCAAGAGCACCAGTTCGCTCCAAATCGGAACGGAAGAAATTGTATTCTTCAGCGGTAATTCCCATAGCGCAGAACACAACAATAAATTCTTCATCAGAATCCTTGAGTTTTGCTTGACGAGCAATTTGCAGAGCGATATCATTGTGTGGAAGACCTGATGCCGAGAAAATTGGCAACTTCTGTCCACGGACAAGACTTGTACACAGGTCGATTGCAGAGACACCGGTTTGAATGAAATCGTTTGGACTCTGTCGGCTGTATGGATTGATAGCAGCACCAATGATGTCTGCCTTTTCTTCAGCGACAATCTCTGGTCCGCCGTCACGAGGACGACCTGCACCATCGAGAATTCGACCGACCAAGTCAGTACTCACTGGGAGTTTGAAAACATCACCCATGAAGGTGACACCGGATTCTCGGTCAATCTTGGAGGTTCCTTCGAAAACTTGGACAATCACGAGGTCGTCCGAGGTATCGAGAACTTGTCCGTTCTTGATGGTACCATTTGAGAGTCGTAGGGTAACGATTTCACCAAAGGCAACAGGTTCAGTTTTGTTCAAAAAGACCAGAGGTCCTTT
>TARA_B110000444_G_scaffold89233_1_pt1 | contig 37445 bp, 39 predicted proteins | sample TARA_B110000444 | Tara Oceans TARA_B110000444 (sample SAMEA4398370) | marine metagenome | biome: Polar Biome; feature: [SRF] surface water layer (ENVO:00010504); material: water (ENVO:00002006), including particulate matter (ENVO:01000060) such as... | depth 5 m | reverse complement strand
ACGAAATCCAAAAGAACTTTTCGCATCAAGAATCGTACGATAGCAACGGTAAGCAAGGTTGCAGCAAAACCAACAGACCACTGCATCCACGTATCCAGCCCGTTGAGCGTTTCTATGGCATCGTCGAATTGTGACACAGCGTTCCCTCCCCTTACCTTTCATGAAAGGTGACCCATTCATGATAGTATCGATTGATAGGCAGATTCAACCAAATTGTCAAGAACCTTCACCCACCAACATGAATCATGCAACGAATTGAACTTACCGTAGAATTTGCTCGCATTGAACAAGAGGCACGATTACCGACACAGGGTTCGTCACAAGCAGCAGGTTGGGATTTGTATGCACTTGAAGAAACCAAAGTGGTTCGACAAAGCAGTTCAATGATTCGTACCGGCTTAGCAGTAGCCATTCCAGACGGATGGGAAGGGCAAATCCGTTGCCGCTCTTCACTCGGAAAAAAAGGAATGATCATGCCAAACGGCGTGGGTACAATCGATTCGGATTACCGAGGAGAACTGATGGTTCTCGCTACCTGGATTGGTGAAGGAGATTCATTCACCGTCGCTAAAGGTGAACGAGTAGCACAACTTCTGTTTGCTCCAGTTCCAAAAGTGACCATCGTAGAAACTTCGGTAGAAAACCTCGGTAAAACCGAACGTGGCGAGGGTGGATTTGGTTCAACTGGCCAATTTTAACAAGGCATGAGTTGATGGATAACGATGCTTTAGCAAGGCTGTGAGCGGAATGAGAGAAGTCAATGTCCGCCATGAAGGATTGACCGACTACACCGATGCACTTCAACTCATGAAGGAATTGCAAAAACGACGAATTGATGATGAAATTCCAGACACACTTCTCATCATGGAACATCCTGAAGTTGTCACCGTCGGACCAAGAGCTCGTAACGACGGCATTCAACCGCCTGAGGATTATGCTACTCATCCAGTTGACCGAGGAGGCGGATTAACCTGGCACGGACCGGGGCAATTGGTCGTCTATCCCGTATTCAAATGGGACTTAGAAGGTGAAGTATCGGTAGCAGCCATTATTCATGTATTGGAAGAATGGATTCTCAAAACGCTGGCAGTTTGTGGGATTGAAGGTGTTCGAGATGAGCGTATGCAGGGTGTGTGGGTCAACGGTAAGAAAATTTCAAGCATTGGGCTTTCGTTTTTGAGATGGACTTCACGTCACGGAGTTACCATCAATTATGACACTCCAGAAGGCAGAGTTGAGATGCTTGCTGGCTGCGGCTTAGGCATGGATACCACCACATCCTTAGCCGGCGTTGGCCATGCCATTGAGCGAAAACAGTTACTCGATGCTCTACTCGATTCCATGCCCGAAGCGGTAAACAGAACCCGTCTACTTTAGTGCGGTGCTCTATAGAGAACTACTTTCGGAAACTCTTCGTTTCAAAAACAAGTACATAAAAGGCAGAACCTTGACCACATCCCATGGGCGAAGTTGTCGTTGGCATCTCAGGAGCATCCGGTGCTGCCTATGGCGTGCGTCTCGTACAGTTCTTGAGTTCCAAGGATATTCCCGTCCGATTGGTCGTCACCAATGCTGGGGAAATTACACTCAAGCACGAATGCAATACCACCAAAGAAGAACTGGCGGAATCAACAGGCGCATTGCTGGAAAATGACAAAAATATCGGAGCAAAGTCTGCATCAGGCTCAGCAAATATCGATGCAGTTGTCCTGTGTCCATGTTCAGGAACAACCCTGGGTAAACTCGGAGCAGGAATCGGTGACAATCTCATTACCCGTTCTGCAATCGTTGCTCTCAAAGAGCGAAGAAAACTCATCATCGTTCCACGTGAAGCACCGTATGCAACCGTTCACCTTGAGAACATGCACAAGCTTTCACAGTGGGGTGCAATCGTTATTCCTGCATCTCCTGGATTCTACAACCATCCCAAGACAATTGAGGACATGGTTGACTTTGTCGTTGCTCGAATTCTCGACCATATCGGCATAGAACACACACTTGGTCAACGATGGACCGGTGAAGAAATCGAGTGAACTCTTGACCGCCGACTTCTTGAACTGTAAGCCCTTAGTTGGCGCATGGACGAGTCTACTTTGTCGAAGAACTCTGTTGCTGAGCTCAAAGAAATGCTTCGCGCCAATGGACTACCTGTTAGTGGTAACAAATCGGCACTCATCGAGCGTTTGGTAAATTCAAATGGTAAAAATGGGATCTGGGATGAACTCAGCGATGTTACAACATCGAGTGACCAGGGCAATATCGCAAACTTAAGCCTTGAAGAAGACATTGAGGCTCCAATGACATTCAAACAACGTATGTCAACAACAGTCTACGGCCCACTTAACCTCGGTGCCGTTATTGCCATTGGTTTGGCTTTTCTCATGCTCACTGCAACCATTCTTGTTATACAACCGGCTTGGCTTGGTTTTGAGAGAGATTATGATTACGAATTGATTGATTTTGACCAAACGGTAACCCGGAACTTTGCGCAAGAACTCGTCGATCTCGGCCATCCAGAATGGGAAGGGAGAATGAGTGGAACAGTTGAAGAGACAAATACCTCACAATACCTCAGTCAGAAATTCCAAGAAATGGGATATGTTGCTGAAATTAATGAATTCCAAGTACCGATGCACTACGTCAACTCAGAACCGAGTTTCAAATTATGTGTTCAAGGACTTGGAGGCTTATCACCATGCGAAGGATTTGGCGCAATTGGTTCCCAAGTAACGATATTCCAACACCGTTCGGATTACGTTATTCAAGGTTTTTCAGGGCAATCAGAATACATGTTTAATGAAGAGATCCTCGTTACTGACCTTGGAAATGGAAGCGATGAAGCATTGTGGCAATCAGCAACAGGAACCATTGGTTATGTCCGAGGAGACAGTTCTAAGATTGGCAATACTGAACTGTATAGCAATGCAGCAATAAACGACCTTGCAGGACTCATCAGCGTCAACAAAAACTACCAGTGCGGTACAATTGAAGGCAACGACTGTGTCCCAATTTTCAAAGGTACAAACTATGATTCATTGGTCGCAGCAAACGGCGGAAATATACCTACAGACATCCCGTTCATTTCAATGTCCAAAGATGCGGGCGAAATCTTTGAAACGATGGTTATTAACGCAACAGAACCTGCCTCTATAGAATTAATTATCGATGTTATTAATGACCAAGAACGAACCATCTATGTCCCATGTGGAACAATACAAGGTCGAACTTCAGAAGTCGTCATTGCGGGGGCTCACCATGATACTGTCTATCAGGCTCAAGGCGCTGTTGATGATACATCTGGAACTGCCAGTATTCTTGAAATGGCTCGGCAGATTTCCGAAGTCGTCAATGAAACTGGAACTCCTGAACGCACCATTCGCTTCTGCACATGGGGCGGTGAAGAAGAGGGGTTGTGGGGTAGTCGAGCATATGTAGCCCAAATGCAAAGCAGTTTGAGAGACAATTTACGATTATACATTAACTTAGATATGAACCACGTTGACGCTGACTTTGCGAACCGTGGAAATTCATTGACACTGTTTACAAATAATCAAGATGATTACGACCACATCGTTCGCATCACTGACCTCTATAAACAAGAGCGAAGTGAATTAGCAGACAAGTATGACATTCGATTCAACTTACTGAACGGCGCCCAAGGCGAGGAGAATCAAATGCCTTGCAATTCAGACCACTGCCCCTTTGTCTACGACTTAGGCGGTAAAAATGGACGAGCTGCCGTGTGTTATGGTAGCGGAAGTTGGGAATACCATACGTATCTGGATACTATGGATCGATTCAATGAAGAATCACTCGCCATATCAACAACAATCTATGGTACTTACATGAGATTGCTTGCATACGACTTGGACGCTTGATAGCAAGAGTTTCAATAACTGAAGTCAGTGGGTGGTAACATGGTCGCTGCAAGTGCATGGGCATCTCACATTCTTGTGACCTCGAAATCCGAGGCTGTTCAAATCAAAGACAAGGTAAGTAAACTGAAAGATTTTCAGAAACTCGCTCGTAAAAAAAGCACCTGCCCTTCAAGCCAAAAAGGTGGAGACCTTGGATGGTTTCGTAAGGGTCAAATGGTTCGGGAATTTGATGATGCAGTTTGGAGTATTCCTGTTGCATCCGTCTCTGAGCCTGTGAAAACTCAATTCGGATATCATTTGATTTGGGTTCATGAACGAGACGAGTAGGTGAGGATAATGACCATTCGTGTTGCTTTAGAAGCCTATACCGTGATGGCTAAGCATGGCTACTATACGCATGAGCACGAAAACGACCAACCATTCATATTCAGTGTTTGGGCCACCATTAGCAACCAAGAAGTGAATGAGAAACTCGACCAGACTTTGAACTATGCTGATATTCAAATTGCAATTGATCACGTGATGTTCGAATCCAAGAATCCAATACTGCTCATGGAGACAATGGCACAAAAAGTTGTTGACATTCTCTGCGAAATACAAAATGTCGCAGCGTTGCATGTTCGTATCGAAAAACCAGAAGCCCCATTACCGCACCCCGGTGGTTTAGCCGTAGTTGAACTGGAATGGGCTCGAAACTGAGCGAGCCTTGAAACCAAACAACAGCCACGATGCAGTATGGCGGATGAAGTCCAACGGGTCTATGTCGCTTCTGTGGTAGAAGAAGACGGGAACTCCTTGGCACTCGGATGTTTTTCGACAGAAGAAACGGCCTGGCAAGTCTTGAGGACATTTCTCAAAAAGAGTGACCAGATGCTTCTTACCTCATCCAGTGTAGTCGTTTGGGATATTGATGTCATCGGAGAAGATGGTGTTACTGTTCTTTCAACAATGGAATGCAAAGATTGCCCAGTCTGCGGCCGACGAACGTTCTGGATGGATTTAGATAACTTTTCAGCACTGTGTCATGGAGATGCATGTGCGGCTTGGGTTGAGGAAAGTACGTTAGAACCAGGAGTCATCGATTGTGGATGGCCACCGATTCGGTTCCTCAAACAAGCCAAAGATATCGATGAAGCATTCAGTGAATTATTCAAGATTGGTGACAAAATGAGGGCAGTAACAAAAGTGAGTAAACTCGGCGACAAAGAGCCGCAAGAAATGCTTGAGGAATGGAGGAAAAAATCTGCCCTCGGAGCAACCGACTCAAAAGAATGACCTGAGAACGATTGGACCAACAAAACTGAATGCAAATAATCCAAGGAAAACAAACATCCAGATTCGCATCTGCTTTTGGTTACGTTCATCTCGAACATTTTTGTCAATACAGGCTTGGTCACCGCAAACTCTTGGTTCGGCAGACAGTTTAATCGGTGTGAAACAGACACGGCAGTGCTTGTGAGGCTGAATCTTACCTGAGCCAAGCGAACCACGTGCCTTATTGGTCATCTTAGCGATGTTCTGCTTCACTTTTGCTGCGTCTACCATATCTACACCTCATTGGATTAATGTTCCTTCGAATGGTTCCCCATCCAAGGCTTGTTCAAGCAAATGAATCTGACGCCCATCGAGAACTGCAAGTGTGATGGCCGCCTTTTTTGCCCAACCGACTGCGATTGGGTCAATGACTGCAGATTGCCCTGGGGCAAGCGGCTCATCGATGCCAGTAATTTCAGCCAACTGGTCAAAGGTCATCGAAGAAAAGGATTGAGCATCATCATGCTCCCGTGGGTCTTTGTCAAACACGTGACTCACATTCGTCGCAATGATGCAATGGCCTGCACCAGCATCTCGGGCAAAAGCAACTGCCACTGCATCAGTCGTATGGCCTGGCGTTGTCCCACCCATAATGACCAAGTGATGTTTGTCGAGAAGTTCCGCTGCTTGTTCTGTCGTAGTTGGAATTATTGGTGCAACATCGATTCCGATGTCGAGAAGAACTTGCTGAATAATGGTTGCATTGAGCCGGGTTGCTGCAATACCAACTTCATCAAGGCGATGGGAATCACTGACCATGGTCTTGGCAAGTTCAATACCTTCTCGTGCAGGAAGACCTCCACCAACGACAATTCCCAAATGTCGAGCATTGCCTTCGATATGGACGGCAAGTTGACGGATTTGCCCGAACCATGCAGTACGTTGCTCCGACTCTTCAGGACGGAGGAGACTACCTCCAAGAGCAACAACTTGCCGACGGGTCATCAAACACCCGTCAAGACTCCATACTTTGAGGATATCCCCCTTGGAGAGGCGATTCATGCTCATCAATCGACCGGAAACCATGAGTGAAACGATTGTTCAGTATGAGAGAGTTGAAGACCCCTCAACCATGCCATTGAATTGAGGCCAACTCCTATGTCCGATGATGCAGTTCTCGCTACGCGACGACTTCGTCTCAAGATTGCTCTTGAAGACTTGAGAGAAATGAAGGGATTTGGAACAGAATTAGTCACGATTATTATTCCTCCAGACCGACAGGTTTCAGACGCACGCTCACTGCTTCAAAATGAACATGGGCAAGCTGCAAACATCAAATCAAAGGGAACACGTAAAAATGTCCAAGGTGCAATTGAATCAGCACTTTCTACCCTTTCAAAATACAAGAATGCTGGAGAGAATGGCATTGCACTCTTTGTCGGTTCGATCATCATTGGAAACAACAAGAACAAGATGGTAAATATTGTCGTCCAAGAGCCACCTCAGCCCCTCATTTCATTCCGATACCGGTGTGATTCCGTGTTTGAACTCACCCAACTGGAAGACATGCTTGTCGATAAGAAGTCATACGGATTATTTGTTATTGACCGTTCAGAAGCAGCCTTTGGTATCGCCTCAGGAAAAAGAATTCACGTTCAAGAGCACTTGGTATCCAACATCATGGGTAAGCACCGCCAAGGTGGTCAGTCCGCCCAACGTTTCGAAAGATTGATCGAAGAAGCTGCTCATAATTTCTTCAAAAGAGCAACAGAGCACGCTTGCTCTTACTGGCTACCAAACTTGGAGAACATTCAGGCAATCATCATCGGAGGCCCTGGAGCGACAAAGGATTTCGTAGTAAAGAATGATTATTTCCACCATGAGATTGGTAAAAAAATAGCCACGACTACTTTTGACGTTGGTTATTCAAACGACAGTGGCGTACGCGAACTTGTCGAGAATGCTGGAAAGATGATGGGTGAAATTGAACTTGATGCTGAACGCCAAGTGATGAATGCTTTCCTAAGCGAACTGGTAAAGCCACATCCAAAGGCTGCTTACGGTGAAAAGATGGTACGTCAAGCACTTGAGCAAGGTGCAGTTGGTCGTTTGTTAGTCTCAGAAGCATTGCGAAAGAATACAATTACCTATTCATGTGGCTCTTGTAGCCACGAATGGACAGAGAGTGTTGGCAGAATGGACCCCACTCCAAAGTGCCCTTCGTGCAATGCATCAAGTGATGGCGCCAAGGAACTGAAAAACATTTCAATCATCGAAGAGTTGGGTGACTTAGCAGCAAAAAGCAATACTGAAATCGTCTATATATCAGTCGATACAGAAGAAGGTGCTCAACTGCACCTTGGATTTGGTGGACTTGCAGGAATTTGCCGCTACCCAATGATGTGAGGTGCTACCATGCAGATGCTTAGAGACGTTCTTGAACCGCTCCTCGAAGCGGTGCTGCAAGACATAGGTGTTAACTCCCAGCACTGGCGTAGTATGCTCGTTCGTTCCAGAGAACACGACCAAGGAGACCTTTCACTCCCATGTTTCCCTTTTGCCAAAGAACTCGGCAAATCGCCAATTGAAATTGCAGAAACCCTTGCACAAGCTCTACCAAATAATTCTGCTTTAGGCCAAGTCAGTGCAGTAGCCGGCTACCTCAACATCAAAGCCAACCCAGAATGGCTGGCCTCTCAAGTCATGAACAATGGCGTTCGAATCGGTGACGCTTTCGGTAAGAAACCAGCCAATGACCAACAAATCTTGATTGAACACACCTCTGCAAATCCAAACGGCCCCTTCCACGTAGGGCGCGCCAGGAACGCTATTTTGGGTGACACACTGGTTCGATTACATCGACTTCATGGAAATAATGTCCGCGCAGAATACTATGTTGATGACATGGGTAAGCAAGTTGCAGTGTTGGCATGGGCTTTAGAAAACCTCTCGAGTGAAGAAGTCGAAAAGACGCTTGATCAAAAAGATACAGTCAATCCAAAGTGGTCGGGAAAAGCCGACCACGAGCGGGTGAGATGGTATCAAGCAGCCCAAGCCATACGGCAAGACCGTTCTGATAAAGAGGAAATCGAGGAGGAAATAGGTCGTATGGTTCACGCAAGTGAACACGGTGATGAAGCGGTCCTGCAATCGTTCCAAGATGCATACCAGCCTGTTTTAGATGGGATGCTATCCACGTTGGAACGGCTTGGCATCTCATTTGACACCTTCACAAAAGAATCAATTTTCGTGACCAATGGTGACGTATCGAACCTCATGGAGAAATTCAAGACATTTGAGATTCATGGTGTTGCCGAAAATGGTGCCGAATACTTGGACTTGGGAGCACGAGGTTTGAAGGGGAAAACCGAGTTCTTTTTCCGACGAGGAGATGGCTCATCACTGTACGCTACAAGGGACATTGCATACCATATTTGGAAATGGAAGCAATCCAATCAATTGATCAATGTTCTTGGTGAGGACCACAAACTTCAGGCAAAACAAGTAGGCATGACCTTAGCAGAACTCGGAGAGAAAGTGCCTGATGTGTTGTTCTATTCCTTCATCAAATTACCAGAAGGTAAAATGTCCACTCGAAAGGGAAACGTCGTCTACATGGATGACTTACTGGAAGAGGCTCAAGCACAAGCATCAGCAGTCGTTCGCGAACTTCATCCAGACTACCCAGATGAATTAGTCAACTCTATCTCCGAAGCAGCTGGAACCTCAGCAGTACGGTTTAACATCATCAAGGTCAGTCCCGACAAAGGGTTCACATTCCGTTGGGAAGAAGCATTGGCGTTTGAAGGCGGTTCGGCACCATTCGTCATGTATAGCCATGCAAGAGCATGTTCTATAGCGAGAAAATGCGTTGGTGCGGGAATTGATGTTGAGGCAAACCTGGCGAAAACAAATGTCCCAGTTCCTGATCAAATGCCAAAAGGTATGGTCGAGTTGCTGCGAACCATTTGTGTGCATTCCGACGTCTTGTCAAAGGCAGTGAATGATCGCAGGCCACATCTCTTTGCAAACCAATTATTGCAACTCGCCACTTCGTTCAACAGTTTCTATCGTGATTGCATGATTCTGCAAGACGGAGAACTCAATGTTTTCAATTTACAATTATCTGAAATTGCACGAAACTTAATGCGAACAAGTATGGAAGGCCTCGGCATTGTTCCAATCGAACAAATGTGATTACTGGTCTCGTCGATACCAACCATCTGGCAGTTCCATTGGGTTGACAGGCCGAGCAATCTTAACTCTTCGAACGATTTCCAGTCGCATTGAATCCATCCCTACAAATTCAGTTGCCGACATTGTGACTCTACCCTTGAGGTCATACAGCAATGGCAATTCTGGCTCTCCCTCCGAGCCTTCATCGCGCCATTCTTGTTCTGCTGCCAGGACTTCATCCCAGTCTTCAGGAAGCGGTTTCAAAAGGTCTGCCTTTGAGGTGACAACCATCAAATCAGTCCCTGGGAGCAATTTTTGAACATCTTCAAGCAGATGTTGCTGTTCTTCGAGTGATGTTCCACATGCCTCACTTTCATCCATTAAGAAGAGAACCAGTGAACCGATGTTTTCCAAAGCTGCGATGGCTTGTAATTCAATTGCATTACGCATCTCAAGTGGGCGGTCAAGAAGGCCTGGTGTATCGACTAACTGATACTGAAGACGGCGATGAACAAAATGTCCAACGTGGATTTGTTTGGTAGTGAAGGGGTAATGGTTCACTTCCATGTTTCCTGAACTTAAAGCCGAAATAAATGCTGATTTACCTACATTGGGAGCACCGCAAATCACGATACAAGGAAGGAGTTGGTCGATTGTCGGAAGACGTTTGAGGGTTTCTCTGGCTTTACTTAGCCACATCAATGAAGGCCCGACACGGCGCAAGATGGATGAGATTCGACCATAGGCTTCTCTACGAGCATCGTGCATGAGTTCAGTTCGTGCTGTTCGAACAATTTTCTTGCTGTTCTGACCAGCGATGTTGAGAACTTGTTTTCCGCCCCATTGAAGCATCGAAAGGTGGTGACGATAGTCATCACATCCGACACAGGCGTCAATCATTGAAATGTCAAATTGTGGAGATTGGTCCAAGGATGGCCACGTGTTAACGGTGTCCTGAAAGGTCGTTGCAATGATGTCAGCTGCAGTTTGGACCATCCGATTCATCTGCTTTCGAACTCGAAAAATACGGTCGGAATCATCAACTCTATCTGCGGCTTTCTTCGCACGAGAAAAGGCTTTATCGAGTATTTCTTCTTCGAGAAGTATGGTTGGGAGTTTTCGCCATGAGACTTTCATACACTACTCCCCGTTCATAGCCGGTCGCACACCCTTCATGAAGACATCCGTTGAAGGGGGGGCCAATGTTCGTTTCATGGAATTCATAGAGCGAGGTTCAAGTAGCCTTGACTCTTGAACGGTACATGGCGAGTAAGAAGAAGCAAGGAATTGAACTACCAGACTGGGCTACATCGCTTTGGGAAGGCATGGGGTCTCCAGACCTTTCGGAATTTGTTGACGTGCACAATGGAGAATTACTCAAACGCCGCCATGGCCTACGACGGGATGATTTAGTTCAAATCTTATTGGATGCTCGTTCGATTGTTTCTGATGACGAATCATGGCTCTGTGGCCGACTCCTCTCCTCAGGTAAATCCAGTATCGAACTGTTGACTGAGGACGGTCAAACACATTTCATTGCTCGAGATATTATTGCTCGAATTGTATTGGTCGCACACACACGACCTGCTTACATCGATGACAAGAAACTTCTCGCCTTCGAGCGTGCCGATATGAAGCGACGCTCAAAACTCCATGAGAAGGTCGAGAAAGAAAGCCAAGGCAGTGACGACGCTCATCTTTGGGGATGATTGAATGGAAGCTCCCGAAGGCTGGGAGATCGTAGACGGCAGGCTCATGTCCGAATATGAGTTCGAGAATTTTGCCCAGGCGAAACTTTTCATTGACTCTATAGCAACTCTATCTGAGCAAGAAGACCATCACCCTGAACTTCATTTTGGTTGGGGCTATGTTGTTGTTGAAATATTTACACATTCCTCTGATTCCATAACTCAGAAAGATTATGACTTAGCCGTTAAAATTAGTCAAATCCCAATGGAGTGATTGAATGCCTACTGACCCAAAAGGACGCACAACGCCCGGTTACGAGCGGCATGTGTTCATCTGCGGTCATGAGCGGCCCGAAGGTGCAAGTCGCCCTTCTTGCTCGAACAGAGGAAGTCTTGACTTGATGCGTTTACTGAAGACTTCTGCTAAAAAAGAAGGTTTGAGAAATGTTCGTGTCCAGAAAGCAGGATGTCTCGATTTTTGTGAATTCGGAACGACATGTGTTGTTTATCCTGAAGGTATATGGTATTCAATACCCGGAGAAGAAGCAATTCCTGAGATTCTTGAACATCTACGTTCAGGAACTGTTGCCGAAAAGTATCGACTGGTTATCGAATCTGATTCAAACTGAATCAAAGTTTCACTGGCCGATTAGCACCGCAAGCCTGACATTTGAGCAATGTCGTTCGATCTTGTTTGATAAAGTGGGTATCTGGAGCACCACACTGTGTGCATTTGATGTAGGAATTTACGTAGTTGACAATGGTCTTCTTGATTCTTTTTGGAGGGATACGTCCCTTAAATCGAGCACGAGGGCCGTCGCGAGAGCCTGAAGTCCCAAGTTCATTCAAGATATACTGATACACGTGATTATCGTCTCTATCCATCATTGAAACAACTTCGTTAAAGTTTCGGAAAATTGTGTTTTGACCTTCGATAAGAATCTGCGGCTCAGGCAGTCGCCATCGAGATCTCGAAGAAATTTCTTCAGGGATATTGTCGCGTGCTCTGTCGAGTAAGGTCTCATAATCAAAGTCGCTCATAGTCAATGGCCTGTGCCGCTCTTTCTTGAAGCCTTTGGAGACAAGGCATGTTGGGCCCCCAAGATAGCGAATGTGCAAAGGGTTGATGAGTTAGTGACCTTACCCCCCAATGAGCACAATGGTATCGAGTATTGAAGAAATGCGTGCACAAGCATTTGGATTGCGAAAAGAGGGATTGAATTCTCAGCAAATAGCCGATGAGTTATCTCTTTCTCAAGACACCATTTCTTGGCTTTTAACCGAAGGAGCAACCGATGAGCGGCCTACTGATGTTCTCATTGGATGGAGAAGTATCGGGGTTCGCCCGGAGCGAATCGCTGCAATAGGAACCATCATGGCAGATATCGCCGATGAAGAACTCGGCGCTCCAGATATCGATACCATTGTTGGAATTTCAATCAACGGAATCAGTTTCGCTCACGAAGTGGCTCGTTGCCTAGGCTCTGAAGTCACCATCTACCGGAACGTCGAAGGCGATGACGGTCATGGAGTTCTGTCAAGTAAATACGGTCAAGTTTCCGGTAAAAAAGTCGTTATCATTGACGATGTATTGTCATCAGGCACCACGATGGGAAAAACCATTGGAGCCATTCGTGCAGCGGGTGGAGAAGTTGGCCTAGCAATTGTATTGGTCAATAAAACCGACCGAAACGAAATCGACGGCGTTCCATTGCGCGGTATCATTCGCGCTGTTCCAGTCTGAGGTGAACCAATGCACTGGGCAGATGTCACAGCACAAGCGCTCGCTCACAAGAGTGATACGCATGTTGTTTCAACAGGAATAACACCAAGCGGTGAATTCCATATCGGCCATCTACGAGAGATTCTCACTGGAGACATGATTGCCCGAGCTGCTGAAAACGCTGGACTCAAGGTAGATTTTGTATTCATTATCGACAGTGCTGACCCACTTCGAAAAGTGTATGACTTTCTCGGCCCAGAATACGAACAATTTGTTGGAAATCAATTAGGAGCAATACCTGCTCCTAAAGAAGATGGCAATCCTGATTGGGATCGATTCAAGAATGAAAATTGGACATACGCAAACCATTTCTTGGAACCATTTCTCAAGGCACTCAAAGAAATAGGCGTCGAACCGCGTCTTATCGACAATCTTGATTCCTATAGAAGCGGTCGCTTCGCTGAACTTTCTAAAATTGCATGTGACCGAGCGGATGAGATTCGTGAGACTATCGAACGAGTCTCAGGGCGTGAATTACCCGATGGATGGTTCCCCTGGAGCCCTTTGAATTCACGAGGGGGGCTCGATAAAGTTCGAGTCACTGGATACGAATATCCTCTCGTTCATTGGGAAGATGAGTATGGAGAATCTGGTTCATCAGACCTTACGAAAGGTGAAGGGAAGTTACCGTGGAGAATAGACTGGCCGGCAAAATGGGGCTGGGTCGGAGTCACCTGTGAAGCATTTGGAAAGGACCATGGCGCTGCAGGTGGTTCGTATTCGACTGGCCGAGAAATAGTCAAAATTCTCGGTCATGAACCACCCCAACCTTTGGTGTATGAATGGATTAGCCTCAGAGGTAAAGGTGCAATGTCTTCTTCTGCTGGAAACACAATTGGTCCAATTGAGGCACTCCGATTGGTTCCTCCTCAAATATTGCGCCTCTTGATTGCAAAATCAAAGCCGAACAAAGCAATTGAATTTGATACAGGAATGGGTCTTGTCACCTTGGCAGATGAATTTGAGCGACTTGCAGCACGTAATTTCGAACAAGAACTATCCAATGAAGACCTTAGTCGACGTCAAAAAGTGCAAATTGAAGACGCTGCTGGTGCTATGAAAATGGCAACAGTCGTTTCAGGCCAGAACATTGAAGCAACCGCCGTTACATTCCGCCATCTTGCCTTACTCGCTCAAACCAAGAGCAGTGATGAAGCCGTTTGGTCAAGTCTCCAATCATCTGGTGTGATCGAGAGTGTAACGCCTCAATTGCAAGACCGACTCAATCGAATGCGGTATTGGATTCAGTCCACTCATTTCCCAGTGGAAATGCGCGTCAACATTCTCACGCAACCAAATAAGGCTGCTATTCAAGGTTTCAGTAAAGATGAAGCTGCTATTCTCCGTTCAATATCGCATGAATTATCTACTTGTGAATGGAATAAAAGGGAAATCAATGCTGCAATTCCACGAAGTATTGAGTCCGTGCCTGTAGCGCACAAATGGCTCGCATACAAAGTGGCTTACCTATGCTTAATGGGAATGGAAAAAGGGCCTCGACTCGCACCAATCCTAGTTGAGATTGGTCAGCAAAAAATAATTAAGTTACTCGAGGCTTCAGTTGAACTTCTTGAAGCGTAGTGGGTTCTTTCGATTTCGAGTTAATTCGACCTTTTTTTGGTACTTATGACCGTCACACTTGAAAAGTAGTCGGTAACCATTGGTAAGTATGGCGGGGGTATACTGTCCAACTTGTGAAGCAGGTGTTGAGGCTGCTGCCAAGTTTTGTCTCTCTTGTGGACATGACCTGACTGTTCAAGGCCCAATCACAGCAACAGGCCACGATTTGAACCAACTCAAAGAAGTTATTCGGATACGTGATGACCTCTCAATGGCTGAGAAATTTGACATGATTGCCAAAATCGAAGATGGTGCGAATCCAATTGTCCTCGGAATTGCTGCTCCAGCTGATGGTGAAGATGTCGACCTGTCGGATGCATTTTCAATGGATGTTACCGACGTTTCTGCGAGTTCTATTTTCTCGAATCACGAATGGGGGCAATCTCCAGCGGCAAATGCAGCAGTTCGTGCTGTTGTCCGAGGGACTAACGGTTGGGATTTAATTCAAGCCGGAAAATTAGACCTAAAAGAAGGCATGTTCCGTGAAGCAATGGACAATGGAATGGAAGCATCAACACACATTCACGATGTTGCAAGTGGAGAACACGAAGGTATTGACCCAGAATCAATGCGTGCAATTCCAGTCCTCAAGCCTCCAAAACGTAGTTTCTGCCCCAAATGTGGTTCAGACATACATGCCAATACCATGCTCCAATGGAGAAAGTGGCGAGATTCATCAAGCGAAGTTGTTTCGATGCAATTAGAAGCATCGATGGAAACGTCACTTATTCAAGTTGCAGCTCATTACATCAACGTCATGCAAGCAATGCAAGATGAGCGTGACGATGCACTCACCAAACTTTCCAAAGGCGATCCAGCAGCTATCGAAGATAAACTTCGCTCTCAACTTGAGAAGAGTATTCGAAGCGATATGGAAAAGGAGATTCGTGCGGAATTAGAAGAAGAATTCAAAGGCCGTTCAGTCGCTGGCACCCCTGCTAAATCAAAAGCCAAGGAAACCAAGGCAAAGAGTTCTGGAACCTCCACCAAAGTCGCTGCAACTAAGGCTGCTGCAGGAACTCAAAAGAAGAAGTCAAGCGGTATGTTCGGCGCTAAGAAAATCGTCAAGAAGTATGACGGAGAAGCAGGTGGAAAGGCAGACTGGTTCCTTAGCGAAGCACTGGATACTGTCTATGACCCCCACGGCACTGGAAAAGCAATCAAGCCTGCTACAATCCTTGCACGTTCCTCCCAAGGCAATGTAAGAGTGCGAGATGTTGTTCGTATCTTTGACGTTGAAGGCGAAGAAGGCATCAGTGAACTCGCCTGGACAAGTCCACTTACCAAATACATCATCGAAGCATATTCTGCTTGTTAATCAGTAGTGCACAGTTAACCTTCGAGGTTCCAGTGGCCCACTTAATTTCGCTTTACTTGCAGCGACTTCCATCTTTGCACCTCGTAGTGTCGTAACGAAAGGTATGTTCAATTCAACGGCAAGACGTCGCATCATGTTTCCATCACGAACTGCTCCTCCTGAAACCGTTGGAACGTTGACGATAAACGAAACTTCTCCCTGGCGCATCAAGTCCAATGCATCGGGGTGGTTTTTGTCAGCAATTCGATATGCAACAGTCACGGGAACACCAGCATCTCGAAGAGCATCACAGGTTCCGGGAGTTGCATAAAGCGTAAATCCGAGGTTTGCCAGTTCTTGAGCAATCGGTATGAGAGAACTCTTGTCTTCATTTCTTACAGTCAAGTAAGCACCACCAGAAGTCGCAACGGGAACTTCAGTTGCCAATCTCGCTTTGAGATATGCAAGGTCTGCGGAAACGTCTGAACCATACACTTCGCCTGTTGATTTCATTTCTGGACCTGGCGCAGGGTCGAGGCCTCGTAATTTGATGAAGGGGAAAACCGGAGCCTTAACACATACTTGTCCGGAAGTTCGACGGGGAATATCTTGCTGTGAGAGTGGTATTCCAATCGTGATATTGGCTGCAATACGTGCCATTGGCAGTCCAGTTGCTTTGGCTACGAAAGGAACTGTTCGTGAAGAGCGTGGATTGACTTCCAGCACATACAAATCATCACCCTGTATGGCAAATTGAATATTATAGCAGCCTATAATATTGAGACCCAAGCCAATAATCTTGGTTTGCTCGGCAATCTTTTCAAGCATCTTTTCAGAGATGTTTTGAGCTGGAATAAAGCAGGTTGAATCACCAGAATGAATCCCTGCTTCTTCCAAATGCTCCATGATAGCACCGACCAGTACATCTTCACCATCACAAGCAGCGTCGACATCAATTTCTGTGGCATGTCCAAGATAGTCATCGATTAAGAGCGGTTTGTCAGGAGCAAGATAAGCCTCATTGAGATAGGCTTCAAGTTGCTGCTCATTGGAAAGAATCTCCATTCCTCGACCACCGAGGACATATGAAGGACGAATCAAGACTGGGAACCCGATATCCATTGCAGCATTTCGAAGGTCCTCTGCACTGGTTCCGGTTGTACCGTTTGGCATACGAAGCCCCACACGCTTTGCAAACGCTTCAAACCGTTCGCGGTCACTTGCTTCATCAACAGCATCACAGGAAGTCCCCTTAATCGAAAGGTCAAGTCCAAGCGGTTGCAATAATGGTAATCGCTCATTCAAAGGCAGTGCTAAGTTAATCGCAGTTTGGCCACCGAATTGCAAAAGGATTCCATGAGCCTGTTCACGCAACAGAATTTCAGAAACGCATTCAAGCGTCAAAGGGTCGAAATACAACCGGTCCGATGTGTCAAAGTCGGTCGATACTGTTTCGGGGTTATTGTTGATGATGATGGCATCCTTACCAGCAGCACGAATGGCTTTGACAGCGTGGACACAGCCGTAATCAAACTCAATACCTTGGCCTATTCGAATTGGTCCACTACCGACGGTCACAAGGCGTTCTTTCGTCCTGTTTTCAAGATCAGGCAGCAAGTCAATACCCTTGGCATCATCCATCTCATAGGTCGAATAATAGTACGGAGTTTTCGCAGCAAATTCCGCAGCACATGAATCAACCATGCGGAAACGAGGATGCAATCTAACCGCATGCCGGCGACGCATTACCGCATCTTCATCACGGCCAGATGGCAAAGAACGAGGTCCTGTAGAAGGGAAATCAGACAGAGCATCTGCAATGTGCGCATCAGAGAAACCATGACTCTTCCATGTTCGCAATTGCTCTCGAGTCAATTCGTTTGGAAGAGCGGAAGTGGACGTGATTTCTTTTTCCATCTGTGCGATGTTCTCAAAACGATAGAGGAACCAACGAGTAATTCGAGTGATTTCATGAACTTTCTCAACACTCCATCCTCTTCGGAATGCTTCAATCAAAGCCCCCATTCTACGGTCGGTAGCAACCCTACACCATTCGACAAGAGTAGAGTCTGGCAAGGCTGTTAAGGCTCGCTCTGCCATTCCTTCTCCTTCGGATTCATCAGCACGTGTCAACGGTCGAGGATGTGCACAACCTTGCTCGAGTGATGCCCAAGCCTTGAGGAATGCTTCTTCGAAGTTCCGACCAATAGCCATCACTTCGCCAGTTGATTTCATGGATGTCCCAAGCGTTCTGTCAGCAGTTCGGAATTTATCAAAAGGCCACCGAGGGATTTTGACAACACAGTAGTCAAGTGTGGGTTCAAATGCAGCAGTTGTACCTTCACCGGTAATTGGGTTAGGCAACTCATCAAGCGTGTATCCAACCGCAATTTTCGCTGCCATTCGAGCGATAGGGTATCCCGTCGCTTTGCTGGCAAGTGCAGACGAGCGAGAAACTCGAGGATTGACTTCAATCACTCGTGTCTCACCAGTGGATTGGTTAAATGCAAATTGGACATTACAGCCGCCCTTTATGTTTAGTTCTCGAATGAGAGCCAATGCTTGGTCTCTCAAAATTTGATGGTCGGCATCCGAAAAAGATTGCAGAGGAGCGACAACTGTTGATTCACCGGTATGAACACCCATCGGATCGATGTTCTCCATAGTACAAACGATGGTCGCATTATCTGCTCCGTCTCTCATCACTTCATATTCTAATTCTTGCCATCCGAGAATCGACTCTTCAATCAGAACTTGATTGATACGAGAATTGCGTAATCCAAGTGTAGCGATTTCTACCAATTGGCCCATGTCCCATGCAGTTCCACCACCCAATCCGCCAAGGGTAAAAGCTGGCCGAATGAGAATAGGCCAAGAGCCTATAGAATCTGCTGCTGCAATGACTGCATCCATGGTATTACAAGCAAGAGCGTTGGAGATGGGGAGATTGATTGAACTGCAAACTTGATTGAACAACTCTCTGTCTTCCGCTTTATCAATAGCATCTAAATCAGAACCAATTAATTCCACTCCTAAGCGCTCCAATGAACCATCATGAGCAAGTTCACTGGCGATGTTCAGAGCAGTTTGACCGCCCATACCTGCAAGCAATGCACAGGGCTTTTCAATTTCCAAGATTCGGCGAACAGTGTCTGGGAGTAAAGGCTCAATGTAGACTTTATCCGCCATTTCCGGGTCATTTTGAATGGTTGCCGGATTTGAATTGACGAGGATGACTTCGTACCCATCTTCCCTCAATGCACGAACTGCTTGACTTCCTGAAAAGTCGAACTCTGCTGCTTGTCCAATTTTAATAGGACCGCTTCCAAGTACGAGGATTGTCTTCAAGTCGTCTCTTCTTGGCATCAGTTCACACCTCCTAAAGCGTCATCAACAATATCTCTGAATTGCTTGAACAAAGGTGCAGCATCGTGGGGACCAGGGCAAGATTCTGGATGGAATTGAACCGTAAACGAGGGATGGCCAACAAGGTCCAAACCTTCCACAGTCCTGTCGTTCGCATTGATAAAACGAACGACAACTTCAGCGCCGTGCTGATTCACACCTGGAGGCGAGCAGGCTCCGCTCGGATGGGCTGCAAGCATACCGGCCTCAGGATCTGCTACTGCAAAACCATGATTTTGACTGGTAATTGAAACTAAACCGGTCTTCAAATCAACAACCGGTTGGTTCGCGCCACGATGTCCATAGCGCATTTTGTAGGTTTGCAAGCCTGATGCTAAACCCATCAATTGGTGGCCGAGACAAATCCCCATAACTGGCATACGAGCCTGAACGGCTTGTGCAAGGGTATTGCGTGCCATTGTCGCTTTTCCAGGATGTGCTGGGTCGCCCGGGCCATTGGAGCAAAACAGTGCATCGATGTGGTAATCGTGAACGAGCACATCAAAGGGTGTTTCAGGAGGACACCAAACAACTTCAAAATGCAAGCAGAGATTTCGCAAAATGTTGTATTTGATGCCACAATCAAGAGCACCAAGTCGGGGTAAAGGTTGGTCAAGAGCATCCAATGCACCCGGATTAAGAACAACTGGAGCCGACAAAGAAACTTGGTCGACTAGATCTTCAAGGTCTGGAGAAGTTAATTGATTGAGACGATGTTGAAGAAGTTCTTCTTCACCTTCAGGTCCAAAGACGCAAAGAACTGTTCCAAGCTCTCGAACTCTCCGAGTAATCGAACGTGTATCGATGCCTTCGATACCTGGGACATTGTGTAAACGCAGTAAATCTCCAACAGGAGCGATTGAATGGCGGTGGTCTGGTTGGCGCATTGCATGGCGAACAACAACGCCTCTTGGCCAAACACCAGCTGACTCAGACGCACCCGAATGGACGCCATAATTTCCAATCAATGGATAGGTAAAGGTCAGGACTTGTCCAGCAAAAGAAGGGTCGGTAAGTGACTCTTGGTAACCCATCATTCCAGTCGTAAACACCAACTCGCCCTCTCCATGACCTTGAGCACCGAACAAGGTCCCGAAATAGCGCCCACCGTCGGCTGTAAGAAGAATCCCTGGGCCTTCAGCAGAAGGCGGTAAATCAACGCCATAGAGAAGGCCATCAGCGGCGTCGGTAAAGACTGGAGCGCCGGAAACTCCCCGTTGATTTTGCCCCGGGCTGAATGTGCCGGTTTGTACACCCAATCCCGACATCAATTTGGGTCGAAAACGAACCCCCATAATGATTGCCATGAGGCAGATGCGGAAATATCGGATTTACAGAGAAATGAAATGGAATCCTAATCGGGCCCCTGCAAGCCATCCCAAGAAGTATCACTCTTCTTCTTCGCGGTCTAAATCCCGTACTTTCTTTCCATTCGCCGTTGGCTCAATAATGAGCCGAGCATCGTCGAAAGTTCGATGGCTACCTGCCTCTCCATACCAGGCATCCAAAAACAAGGCTAAAGCGGCTACTTCGGAATGAGGCTGGTTACCAACGGCGACGTTGTATTGGCAATGTTTGTAGACATCCCCAGGTACTTTTGCACCACCGACAACAATGACCATCGGCCGGTCTCTGCGAATGCGTGGAATTGCCTCACGAAATGGCTCCCCATACATCGTGAGATGAACGGCCACTCCGGGCATACCATCTCCAGCATCCTCCTCTACAAAACGCCGTAACCATCCCATGGGACTTTTGACATGCTCACAGTCCATTCCGCCTCCAAAGCGACTCGCTACTGATTCTAAATTCTCGAACATTTTCGAATCTTCGTCACCTGCCAAAAGAAAACGGTCGGCTCCAAGAGCACGGCCAACTAACGCCAAGTGGGTTGTAATTCGAGGGTCGCGACCAAGTCGATAGCCCAACCGAAGAACATCGACACGCTCACCTGTCATGATGCTTCGAGTTGCCAATCCTACAAGAAAGGTTCAGTCTCAAGCGATCGATTCGTCTTGAGGTGAATGAACGGGTTCTTCGGCCATTGGTGATATATCGATGTCATGGTTTGCACAGAATTGTTTCAGCCATAAGAGCAAGGACGCATCGACCAGGAAGTGGGCGCAATACGTCACTCCACCCCATAACAAACCGAGCCGAACACTGCGCCAAACTGCTGTCTGTATTTCGAGGTCGTTGGTAACAAGTCCATAGACAAGCGGTTCAAGAAAGTAAAAACCGCAGACAATAATCAAGGCACCAGATACAAGTGAAGGCAATAGTTGACCCAACTCTCTGCTGTAATCTCGGAAGAAAGCGGAAAGGAGTCCGAAAAGCATGACGGCAATAGCCACATTCGGGAATTCTAAACTCATCAGAATCGAGACGCCAATATCTGGGTTATCATTTGCAGAATGAATGAAAATCCAGTAAAAAAACACTAAAATCATGAGAAGACTACCTCCATAGTAAGCCTTTCCTGAAATCATTTCAAAAATCGAGTTGTGGTCTTTGACTTCAAGACGACGAATCAAACGGTCAGCTAATTCACGGCGATGTTCGCTCGGTCCATGAGCGTCATACATGTCCTCATTTGGCCTGGATTCCTCTAAAGAACTCTCCATAGTTTCACCGGACATATTGTCCCTTGACACTCACATCTTATCAAATCTGCCGAACACGGGGGGTTCATGGGCGCCGACTTAACACCCCAGAGTATTCTCCGAAGGCGTATTTCATCCGGTCTTCATCGTCATGAAAACGATTCATGTCACGTGATGGGGATTCTTAATGTCACACCAGATTCATTTCATCAAGAGAGCAGGAAAACGACATATGAATCAGCAGTTGAGGCTGGAAAAATCATGTGGAGCCAAGGTGCAACTTGGATCGATATTGGTGGTGAATCTACTCGACCTAACGCGGACTTTGTTTCTGCCGAAGAAGAAATGAGTCGTGTAATTCCAGTGATTACCGCTTTGCGAAGTGAGAATTCTGAAGGCTTGATTTCAATCGATACACGCCGGCCACAAGTCGCGCAGGCAGCACTCTATGCAGGAGCTGATTTAGTGAATGATGTATCGGGGCTAAGGGATCCTGAAATGGTGAAGATTGTACTCGAGAGTGGATGTGGCGTCTGCATCATGCACATGCAAGGAACACCCCAAACAATGCAAGAGGAACCAACCTACCAAGACTGTGCCAAAGAAGTCAGTTCCCAATTACTTGAAACAGCTCGTGCCTTGGTTGCTGCTGGACACCCCGCGGAGTGCATCATACTGGACCCCGGGATTGGTTTTGGAAAAACGCTCGACCACAATCTCGAATTGTTACAACGGCATGAACTGTTTAGGGGTATTGAAGGGTTTGCTGTTCTCTGGGGCGTCTCTCGGAAATCGCTTATCGGCCAACTAACCGGTCATGCTGACCCAGAAAATCGATTGAGTGGTACGCTCGCAATCGCTTCATACGCTCATTCGGAGCAGATTGATGTTGTGCGAGTCCATGATGTGCAGGAGCATCTGGACTTGTTCCGAGTGCTCAAGGCAGTTGACTAAATTCCAATGCTGCCCAATAATCCTGCTGCAGCAAACCATGCTCCAGCCATACTTCCGAGATTCGAAAGCGATGTTACAAGCAAAACCCTTCCTGCTTTATTCGTCCAAAAAGAACCAAGACTCTCGAGTTTCAGAAATTGTTGCAAATCCTCGGCCGTTGGTTCTCTCAACTTTAATTGGACATAGCCAGCAAACCAACCTGCTGCGAGTGTTGGATTGAGCGATGTGATTGGCGACGCTGCTGCGGCGGTGAGAATCGCTAAGGGGTGGCCACGAGCAAGTGCGCATCCAAGTGCAGCGAATACAGCGTTTGCAGCAGTCCAAACGGTGAACATTTCAATCAAACTTACACCTTCACCGTTGGCAATGAAGTAAACCATGAGGCTCATGACGAAAAGAGGAATGAGCCAAGGAATACTTTTCGAGAAGCGTCCTCTGACAGGCAGTGTTTCCAATTCTTTTAGTCCATCTTCAGCAGGAGAGGTTTTCTCCAGTAAATGCTTCTCTATACCCTTGAGATGACCTGCACCAACCACTGCTAAAATCTTCTTTTCCGAGGTTTGGAGTGAAGAGATTTTTCCTGCCAAAAAGGCGTCTCGCTCATCAATGAGAACGACACCTGCGCCAGGAGAGAAGGTACGAAGTTCTTCCATGAGGGAGGACAACAAATCTTGGTTCTCGAGTAATTCACTCACATCCGGACCATCTTCATCGTCATCTTCCCCGAGTAATGACCAAAGAATTCGAAACTTTTCTCTAAAGCGCATCTCTTTCCATGCTCGACGTAGAGTCGTTTGTATATCTCGGTCGATAAGAGAGACTTCCAGATTGGCGGCTTCTGCTTCTTGAACAGCAACCAGAAGTTCTGCTCCGGGTTGCTGACCTTCATCCATCCCCATCTTACGCTGTTCCGCAGCCAAGAGTGATTGAAGAAGAACCAGCGGGGCTTTTCCTTCTTTAACGACCTTCAGTAAACCTTCTTTATCCAATCGGCGGTCGCTGGTAAGTGCTTCATGACGGGAAGAGCATAATTCAACAGCAACAACATCGGGCTGATAGGTTGAGATTTGTTCACGCACTGCTTCAACACTTGCAGTTGAAACGTGTGCAGTGCCCAATATTCGTAAAGTGGGGGAGACGTCAATAAAAGGTGTTTCAGCCATCACAAAACCTCTCTTGGAAATAAATCTTTGAGCGCTAAACTCATCGCTTGAACGGCGTGTTCTTTCGCTTCTTCGGGATCTGAAGGCACTTCTGAAAGAAGAACGTCAAAGGGTATCTGACCACCAGCGAGGGCTTTGTGACCTCCGGATAATCCACCGCTCCACTTCTCAGAGAGCAGTCGGCCAAGATGGAGTGACTCATCTTTAGAACGTGCTGAAAGAATAATTTTACCTCGGCGTGGACCGAATACGACCACTGTATCAATGCCTTCTGTCGGGAGCAGGAAATCTGCAATTTGGGCGAGTGAATCGCGGTTTGGCATCGAAGTAAGAGGTGCGAGAAGAGTGGAATTGAACAGAATACGGGACCTCAAGGCTTCGGCAAAGGATTCAAGCGTTTCTTGTGAACGCGGAGGCTCTTCTATAGAACGAAGCATGTCCTTGTCGACAAAGGCATTCAACCATGAAAGTGCTCGGATATCTACTGGGTTGAAGTTTCGAGTAAAGCCAAGTGTATCGGTTCGTATACCAAAAGCAAGGGCCGTTGCAATACGTGAATCGATAGGGTGATTCAAGCTCATCAAAAGGCTGGAAACAAGTGAAGAAGTTGCTGAGAATTCTGGTCGAACAAGAGAAATATCTGCTGCAACCGATTTCTCCAGAGAGTGATGGTCCAGAACAATGTGCGGTACGCAATCATCAGGAAGAATGTTATTTGCACCCGGTCGGTGAAAGTCAACGGTCATGACCACAGCAGCATCCCTTAGGACATCTTGGACTTCCCAATCAAGTATCAATCGACGAACTGGTATGTCAAGCAGGCGAACCATGGCCCGATTCTGCTGATGCTCAATCAACCCACCATGCAACAATTCAGGAACCAGTCCCATTTTCTGAACCAAATCATACATGGCTAATCCTGCACCTAATGCATCAGGATCTGGATTATCATGACAGAAGATGGCTACCTTTGACTGTGGAGGAATTGATTGGAGGTAATGTAAAACCACGCCTGCCCCATCTTTGCGCTCCCATGAACGGATTCTATCTTGCATAGCAGCAATCGATACATCATCAACACTGATGAGGTCAACGCCATCCCCTTCGAGTGGTAAAGTCGTGAGAATTGGAATATCTGACCAGCGATTCTGAATTGCTGTAACGGGGTCTTCATCTGCAAGTGCTTCAGGGTCAAGCAAGAGTACAGCGGTAGGCTTGTGCGCATCAAGAGGTAAGGAGTTGAGTAAGGTCGGGCTTGGAAGCGCCATAATTTCACAGCCTTCAAGCGGCCCGTCAAGAGGGAGATGGGCAGCCAAACCAATCAAAATACTTCGACGTCGTTCAGCACACCATTGACTCAAACGAATGGCGAGTTGACCTGAACCAATAATGATAAACATAACTCCACCAATCTGTCCTTACTCTTCTTGCGGTTTGAAGTTACGCACGAGGGTGAGTAGAATCGACTCAAAATTCAATGACGACATTTTCACGTTCATGATCGAAGATTTCAAACAGGTCCCGACGCTTGCAGCCTTTCATGTTCGCAACAAAGACTGTTGGAATCATTTGAATGGTCTTGTTAAACGAGGTAACTGTTGAGTTATACATTTCTCGGCGGTCTGCAATGGTATTCTCCATTATGACCAATTCGTTTTGGATGTTCACGAATCCTGAATCGGATTTAAGTTCGGGGTATTGCTCAGCAACCATGTTGATTCGAGGAATCATTGCAGAGAACGCAGATTCTGCTTGACTGACGCCGTTCATGTCTCCTCTTTGCAAGGCACCTGCTGCCAATGCACGAGCTTCAAACAATTTGTCGAAGAACTTGATTTCTTGTTGTGCCATACCTTTTGCAATGCTGACAAGGTTCGGAATCATGTCGTAACGTTGTTTGAGCATAACTGATATTTGAGCCCATGAGTTTTCGATGTTTTCTTCGAGGTTAATGAGTCGATTCCACGCCGAGAAAAACCAAATTGAAACTACAAGGAGGAGAAAAGCGACAATCCCTCCAGCGACATAAAGCACAGCAGACATGAAACTAGGGCAGGCGGCTAGGCTTTCAAACCATTGGTTCACGCTCTTCTAAGTAGGCAAGGTCTTGAAGCAAGAACTGTTGCAAGAACTATCTGGATTGCCAAACCGGCACTCAAAAGAACTCATTTCAGAGGGAAGCACATGATTATCGAAACTCTGGTCATCTCACTTGGAGTCTTCATTGTCGCTTTTTTATTCGCACCCCTCGGCATGGGAGGAGGAATGATTTTCGTTCCTCTCTTGCACTATGGCCTAGGTTGGGAAATAAACGGAGCACTGTTTGCAGTTTCTCTTTCACTCACAGCCGTTGTAAGTTGGGGAAGTGGGCTTGCTCACAGAAAAGAGGAGCATTATGATGATGCCTCACTCAAACTTGGATTACGCGGCGCAATTCCTGGAGCCATTTTGGGAGTGGTTTTGGTCGTACTTATTGGAGATAAAATGGATTTAGTGTTCAAAGTCTTGAGTTTGATAATGATTTCATGGGCGATTTACAAAACATCAATGAAAATGAAAGAGGAATCTCAAAATCAAGACCAAGATGGGGCCTCAAGTGGTGAAATCCAGCCAATACCTCTGCAAATTGGAACAGGCATCGGTGGTGTTTTGTCAAGCGTATTAGCGATTGGGGCTGGCGTAATTTACGTCCCAGTGATGCGAACATTTGCACAACTGGAACCCCGAAAAGCAATTGGAACAAGTCTTCATTTCATGATGGTTGTTGTCCCGGTTGCAATCTTTGCCCATTTGCTTACACTGCCTTCAGATATGTATTCAAAACTCGGTGAAGAGTTTCTATTGATTCTCATATTCATGGCACTCACGCTACTCGGATCTCGAAGCGGGGCAAGATATGGTATGAAATATTTAACAGAACAACAACTGATGAAGATATTTTTAGCAGTCATAGTGGTTGTGGCTTTGAAATATATCACCGACTTGTCTGGATTTTAATCCATATCCTCGATGATAAAATCATCCGCTGGTGCACTGAACAGCAATTGAGTTGTGTCCTCAACTGCCACAATACCACGTATACTGTGATTCTCTTGTAATTCAGCAGTTGGCAGAGCGAGTTTGACTCGAGTCGTACCAATTGAAAGTAAGTGACCTGAAGAGACGTTCCATTCCCCTTCAGGAAGCCACAAGCCAATAGAACCGAGTTCAGGATGATGAACAACAACGAGCGTATCTTGGTTCTCATCAACTTCGGCACGCACAACTCGGAGCGTAGCATTGACTGGAATGAGTTGGTTTGAAGGTTGCCAGTTTTTCCATGTTTCTTCAAAGGGCTGATTATGTTCATCAGCTCGCTGTTCAATCACTTTGATCTTCTTCGCAAATTCTTCGGCTTCTTCATCCGTTAACTGATTCAAACCATCGAGAAGTGAACGCAGGCCTTCATGATGAAGCATGTCTGCTTGCGTCATCGCTGCGTTCGCCATCAATAAGTGTTCAGAAAGAAGTTCGAGTTGTTTCTGTGAACAATGTGGCAATGCACACTCCATGGCTTCATCGAGTACTTCCAACGCCAAACCGGGTTGATCAAGAGCAAGCAAAGCCTCTCCGAGGTCCATCAACTGCTGCGATGCAATCTTTTTATTTTCTAAAATGATGTTGTTTGCCGAAAGGATATGCTGGTGAGCAGATTGAGTATCGTTCAGCAAGTGACGGCAGATTCCGGCACATACCAAGTAAGGTAACCTTGGTGCAGAAATGAGTTGTGCTTGACGGTCTGCAGTCTCAAAAAGACGAGCAGACCTGTCCCACTTTTCCGAAGCGATAGCCAACAGGCCGAGTTGAAACACAGCGTGCATTTCAGCAAAAGAATCATCGATGAGCGTAGCAGAATGAAGCGCTCGAGAAAGGTGTAGGCGTGCAGTTTCCCTTTTTCCTGACATCTTCGCCATCAAACCAAGAGCCGTTTCAGTACGATACAAGTAACCACTCAACGCTCCATGTACGAGTTCTGCAGATGATTCGTCCAGCGGCGCCAAATCAAGCCCAATCGCTTCAAGTACCTCACTCAATAAGAGAAGCGTTTCACCATAGGCTTCAAGGAGATTCTCTGAAGTGTTGTTTGAAGTCAATTTCGACAAGTGAGAATCGAGAGAAAGAATAGGTTTACAAATTTCAGGGAGAGAGCCTAATTTTTTCATATGGCTTCCTTTGATTTGCTCACCTGCTAATGTACGCTGTAAAGCTCGTTTAAGATTGATTTCTGATGAAGAAGTTGAGGTTTTCTGGGATTGAGGACGGTCTTCGATTAAAGAATCAACCATCCAGGTCAATTTTGCCTGAATGTCATATTGGTGAACACGACTGATTGCATAGCGCATCTCAGCAGCTCTTACTCGGCGAGAGAGACTTTTCATGCGCCCTTTTTTCTTCGATGGACTCTGTGCAGCGAGGCGTTGAATAAACGTCGACGGAGGACATGTTGCGTAGCCGAGGTTTGCTTTCTCTCCTGATGTCGTCATTTTGAAATCGTCCGTCACTAAAATGACTTCTCGACCTTCACGATGGAGTTGGGTTGCGAGTACCATCAAAGACAGATCCACATCTTGCGGTGATGCTTTCTCGCCAATTTTTTGCGCAAGACCTCGGATTTGACTGTCTTCTACTGCAATGGTTGTCAAAATATCATTGAATTCATCAAGTACTTTCGGCTTATTAGACCACTTCTGAAAACGGACATTCCGAATTTCATCATGGACTCCAGGAGTCACAATGAGGGCCTGGTGGTTCTTTTTTAGAATCTTTGATGTGTCTTTGACAAAGGAATCTGGAGCCATTGAACCAAGATGAATGAAACAATTGGAGTCGACCACCCATGTCTGCGTCATGATTCTCCCTACAGTCGGAAGGTGATGAGGTTTCACTCGATATTGAAACTCGGGAAGATACATGTTGCTGGTCGTTTAAACACCCGATGACGATTTCGCGCAACGATGCGATACGCTATATTGCGCAGCGGTAAAGGAACAATCCAAAAGAGAGGGAACCATATCGAATAATACCATTTCATGTAAAGAAGGCAGCGTATTCCCGCTGCTGAGCGCATGTATGGCTTACCACTGCGAATCAAGTAAACCGTGTCTGCTGCTTGAAAATTTTCTGGAAAGGTCGAGATGAGGTCTTGACCCTCTTCGCTTTCAATGGCAAGAAAACGAATGGAGTTCTGCTGTTTTAATCGAGGATTCATAAACACCGCAGTATGCGTGCAGAGTCCACAATCGCCATCCATCAAGAGGGTATCTTTCTGCGTCATTGTCCCACCTCAATCGGTTCAATATTCCAAGTTTGAACATTGACGCCCGGACTCATATGAATATGTTCGGGGCGCAGAGGATTATCAATTCCAAGGTCGAAAGATTCCAGTAAGGTATTGCTTTGAACATCCACTTCAGCAGCGTAATACTCCCAAGGGAGATGATGCGTATAAGCCCGTTTCAATACACCATTATGTGAAGTGTACAAACTGTATCGTTCGAAAAGAAAATACTCGAGTGAACCTTTCTTTGCACGCTGCATTGGGCCGGTCTTTTGAGTTGAACCAATCAAAGATTGACCGCCATTTTTCCGACGGGAAGACCAAACATACCGATCGTCACTTTCGACGTGAACCTTGGATTTTGCATAACGGTAAGGTAGACCGTAAGAACGTGGAGCATGAAAGCAAGTGACCCTACTCTGAGCATCGAGCGTAAGGAACAAAACACCAGGAACGCCATCCTTCGTAACATATACTCGGATGTTAAATTCTCCAAATGTGGAGATGAAGGGGACCCAAGGAAGACCACGTGGACGAACTTTCTCCATAGTGAAAGGGATGGCTCCGATGTAGGTATGCCCTTCATGCAAGTCGATTTCCAGACCTTCAGGAATGTATTTCTGCAGCATATCCGCATCAACTTTCCAGTGCATGAAGGTGAGTTGTTTCCAATTCTGATACAAAGTGCATTTCCGTGACGGCATCTCAAAAGGAATGTGACTACAATCCAAGTTATGTTGGGCAGCCATGCTCATCGGTGGGGGCGTTTGGTATTGAATGAACCTCTTAAGATTCTGAAGGAGTCTCAACATGAGTATTGAATTTCATGTCGCCTAGGTCGCGCTGATTCCAAGTCGCCAGCAAACCAAGAAGGAATCCAAGAGGAGCCATCATTGTGCAGAGAATCAAAATCGGCGTTGAAACATACATTGGGCGGTCAGCTGCAAGCATTCGCAACCAAACATAGCGGCCTACAAACACATCAAAAGCCAGCATGTGAAGCCAAGCCAAAGCAATCACTTCATCGTCTTCAAACAAGTCAACAACAAGTTCTGGTGTTGGCATTTGAGTAAGGAAGGTTGACAATACATCCACTGCATTTGGTAGAGCAAGAATCGTGTAAGGAATCAGTAGAGGGAAAATAGACCAACGAATATCACCTACGAATTTCTTGGTAAGTTCGTGCTTTGGCATGAACCACATAAGGCTCCAGATTGGAAGAATGAGTATTGAAGAAATCCAAAATGTAGCGACAGCAAGTGAGTCCATACCCATACAACAACATGTTTCACTTATAGAAGCCTGTTTTGAAAACTCGGGAAAGCGAGTTTAATCAGGCCGGAGAAAAAAGCCATCAAAGCGATTCAATGACCATAGCAATGCCTTGGCCACCACCGATACAAGCAGTAGCAACACCATACTTCCCACCACATCGCTTCAGTTCGTAAGCAAGTGTGAGAACTAAACGAGTGCCAGTAGCAGCTAATGGATGACCGAGACCAACAGCACCGCCATTGACATTGACTTTCTCAACATCAATTTCGAGGTCTTTGATGCAAGCAACTGCTTGACCGGCAAAGGCCTCGTTAATTTCCCACCGGTCAATGTCGGAAGTTGTTAATCCAGCCTTTTCCAAAGCCTTACGAGAGGATGGAACCGGTCCGTAGGCCATGATTGCAGGTTCAAGTCCGACAATGCCCCAAGAGACAATACGAGCAAGTGGCTTATCACCGTCTGAGGCGGCTTGAGATGCCGATTTGATGACAACTGCTGCTGCACCATCAACGACGCCAGAAGCGTTTCCAGCAGTTACAAAGGATTCAGGACCAAATGCAGTCGGAAGTTGAGCAAGTGATTCTGCAGTTGTGTTCTTGACAACGTGGTCTTCGTCTTTGTGGGTAACAACTGTATCACCACGGCGACTCTTAATGGTCACAGGAACAATTTCTTGTTCAAAGACATCATTTTCTATAGAAGCAGTTGTTAAAGCGTGTGAACGTGCTGCATAAGCATCAATCTCTTCACGAGTTACTCCTTTTCTGTTACAGATTTCATCCGAAGTTTGAGCCATGAACATTCCACAAGTGGTATCTTGGAGATTGGTCATCATGTAATCTTCGACTTTGGGAGACCGACCAAGTTTCCAGCCTTCTCGCCCACCACGCATGACGTGCGGTGCTTGGCTTAGGTTTTCCATACCACCTGATACGACGGTAGATGCTTCTCCAAGCATAATCATTTGAGCACCAGTTACAATTGATTGAACACCTGAACCACAAATACGTGAAAGAGTAAGCATGGGTACTTCTTGCGGAATGCCGCCCTTTAGTCCAGCATGACGTGAACCGTAAATCGATTGAGCGCAGGTCTGTAAAGCATAACCCATGACCACATGATCGACGGATGAAGGGTCTGTGCCCGTTTTCTCAAGAGCTCCTTTGATAGCAAGACCTCCAAGGTCTTGTGCACTTACAGATTTTAACAACCCGCCTTGCTTTCCATCGCCGCGCTTTCCGCCAACCCATTCACAAAATGGGGTTCTTGCTCCGCCTATAATGACTACATCTTCTGCCATGTTACGACCAATGAGTATTGGGTCATAACTTCATGCTATTGCCATTATCAAAAACAGCAGCAGGTAAATCACCGGGAGATAAAAAGTCTCAAACACTGAATAAGTGTAAGCAAGTATACTGTGTTCAGAACCTTGGGCCAGAACAAATTCTTGTTCTGGAGTGACATTCTTTCCAATGACCTTGATCTTTGAGTTGCTAGGTGCATCTACGAGTTTCTCCTCTGCAAGTTCCTTTTTCGAACGAGAGATGAGACCTCCACGTATGTAAATCGGGTCGCCAAGTTGTAGTCCGTAGAGAGTCCAGCGGGTCTTACCAACATTCCAAACTTTCAATGGATCGCGGTAACTTATTTGACTAAACATCGATGGTTCAACACGTATACCACCGCTACCATCGTGAAGAATGAATGGTATGCCACCACGTTGTCGTGCAGATTCTTCAGAGTGCATGGTGTCTCGAACGAAAAGCCAATCAGCAAAATTCTTCAAAAGCCGATTAACGACTCGCATTTGCTCACTGAAAAAACTATCAGAAGACCGACCTTGTGCATCGACTTCATCGGAAAAATCTTCACGCACCCATTCAAAACAAACAAGGTTTGGACAGGCCATCTCTGGATTATCATCAACGAATACTTTGACTGAGCCGTGTGGACCAGGTCGGACTTGACCGATGAACTCAACTTCACCCTCAGAGGCTTCAGAAACGAGCGTTGTAGGCAAATCAATCATGTTCATGTTGGCAATCAACTTGTTGAGCATTGATGACATGAGCAGAAGAAGATACAATGCAATGTATCCAAACACGATGACAAGAAGAACTGCAAAGAGCAATCCCTCATTTGAATTATCATCAAGAAGGAAGCCAAAGAAGAAGCCAAAAGTTTCGAGGTTATGTTTGAGTGCAGCTAGAACACCCCAATATTGGAGCATGATCAGACCGAGGGTAAAATAGACAGCTCGAAGGGTCAGCAATGGTGGCTTTGGTGCACCAATCATGTAGGGGTGCTCGAGAAGCAGAGAGCCTTCGTAGTCTTCGTCATAGGGATTTTCTTTATTCCAAACATTCTTACTTGGAGCTGGAAAGTTCCAATCACCAGCATCATCGTTGGATTCCTCTAAACTTTGCTTCATCCAATACTTCTCTGAGGTGAAGCCACGCTCCTCAGCATAGCTTTCGAGGTATGACTGTGTTGTCACCTTCTCCTTGAAAAGTGACAATTCTTGGGCAAAGGGGTGAGGTGTCGTAAGAAAAAGTAAAACAAGACCTGCAAGTGCCCAAAAAGGGCTAAAGAAGAAGCCATACATGTAGAGCAGCACTCCACAAAACCACCCAATCTGAGTATTTTGCGTATACGGAAGAGTAGCGATGAAAAATCGACCGTCAACTTCTGGCGCCTTGCCATCCATAGAGAACGGTTCACGCCCAAGGACTTGAACTCTGTGGAAAAATCAAATGAGCGTGAACATGGTTATGCCACATAAGATGCAAACGATAGGCATAATCAGCAGTTCAGCAGAAGAACGTATTTTTCCGAGATTCGCAAGTTCAGTGCCGCGCTGAATATTTGCTTTCATACCAGGAGTATTCTCACCATGAACTGAGATTGCGGTGTGGCCAACTTTGCCATCAAGATTCTCTTGGGCCATTTCCTCATTTGACCGAGGTTTGACCATTCCCATAAGATACACTGGGTTTCCAATTCGAAGTGCATGTGCAGTCCAGCGGTGCTTACGAACATCTCCATTACGGAATAATCGTGCTGCAAATTCGGTTTGAAAATGGTCGCGAAGTGTGTCTGCATGGCTTGAAGTCCACCTCTTGACATAGTTTCCAAGATCTTTATTCTTGAAACTACCTGATTCTACACGTATTCCTCCGGTGCCATCATGAAGCATGAAAGGAACATAGCCGCTGTCTGAGCGCACCCTTTGCCAATTACATTCTTCTCTGGTCGTAGTGTTTCCTTCTGAGTCAGTTGAGGTAACTTTGCGGCACACATAGACTTCATAGAGCCACCTGAAATCAACACAGCCAGGAATCATTCGGTCGGAGTTTCCATCAACGACAACGTTAATCCATTGCTCAGGAGCAGGTCGGACCTGACCAACGAGTTCTGCTGAACCCGCAGGAACAGAACGAACCAATGAAGTCGGTGTGTCAATCATTTGTTGTTGCCTCTTGTGCTGGAAGAATCCGAGTAACAGCCAAATTAAACCGACTATACTCATGATGATGGGCGTGTATTTCATGTTAGCGTCTTCAGCCAGCATTTCCCCACTGTCAACCATTGCTTTCTCATCAAGGACAATCATTCCTAATGAGATGGAGAGGAAAAGAATGAACAACACCATGCTGAGGCCAAAAGTGGCAAAGGTAGCCGGAATTGGAGTTCCCACTTTGGTCGGATGCTCAGCAAGTGGAGTCCCATCTCCATCAGCAGCATATCGGTCCTCTTGATTCCAAGTAGAGGGGCCTGGAGCTGGAAGAATCCAATCATTCGGGTCGTTGGTTGGGCTGTATGAAGAGCGTCCAAAAAACCATGATTCAAGTTCATATCCATTCTTGAGCGCGTCGGTCTCAAGGTCATCAGGCTGTGGTGCATTCTTTCGAACATTATGCAAATCCGTTTGAAGAGAAGCTGGTGAAAGAGCGGCTATGATCAAAAATCCAAGGGCACAAGCAAGTCCTCCACCCACCCTGAACGTTACCAGCCCGGCAACAACCATCAATAAGCCAATAACCCAAAAAATCCAACTCACCCAATGGTAAGGTGTTGTAAAATGAAAAAAGCCCCTGTTGAGATTAACTCCATCGAGTGACATAAATCTTCCAAATCAAGAGGGTGTAAAACCCTTGGGAGTCAAAAAGGCATTTGTAAACACTTTACGAAGCAAGTATTCCGAACACTTTGACGAGTATTCTTTTGTCTCTGCATCCATCAAATTCTGCGTAGTGTATTTGCTCCCAAGTCCCCAGATGAAGACCTCCCTCTCTCACGGGCATGGTGACTTGCTGACCGAGTAATTGACGTTTCAAATGTGCATCTCCATTATCTTCACCCGTTCGATGATGATGATATTCCTCGCCTTCTTTTCCGTCACGACCGTAAAATGGAGCCACTTTTTCCAACCATTTCATGATATCATGATGCAAACCATACTCCAAATCATTCACGTAGCATGATGCAGTGATGTGCATGGGATTGACTAAAACTAAACCATCGACAATGCCACTTTCCTTGACAACGCGCTGAACATCAGCGGTGATGCAGCGTATTTCATACCGTTCATCGGTGTGAATCCACAATTCTTCGACGTATGTTGCTGCTTGGCCTGTAATCAAGGTACCCATATACCGACCAAGTGGCAGGGGGTTGTTGATTATTTCAGTGGATTGAACAACGAAGAATCATCCAATCCATAAGCAGAACCAATGAGAGGTATAGCGACAATTAATCCGCAAATGATTGAGCAAATTCCTTGAAATACTGCTACCAGAGTCAGAACTGCGGAATCATTTTCGAGCAAATCTCCCAACCCCCCATCTCCTCCAAAATAAACAGCGGCAAGACCAAAGAAATACGAGAAGAAAAGAGACACAAAGGCAAGATGGATACCTTTTCGCTTATACTGGGTCATCCAAAAACCAGCGAGAAGACAGGTGATTCCAACAAAAATAGCATTGACAACATTAATGATCACGGCAATTTGAGGGACAATCACTTCTTCACCAGTAATTGGGTCAGTCACAGGTACAAGGTTCAGCAATGAACCCAGAAGCGAAATCGCACCCCATATGATTACGAAAATTCCGATGACTTTCGGTGAAGACGATGTTGTTTGCATGTAGATGACCTGTTGGCCCATTGGATTGTTGAAGTTTTGAACAGAACCAACGATAAGAGAATCAGGCCTTTCCGACTCGAAAGGAGAGGGTTGCTGATAATTTTGTTGGGGGTCATACACTTGATTATGCACTGCATCACTCGTATGAATGTCTCCTGAAACTATGCTGTCTTGAAGAGAAACTCCATCAACTTGATTTGAGATAATCTCGCCATCATCCCAAGGATTTGGTTGCATGGAATTAAGTCGGTCTCCCTCTCATATCAATCCTTCTTCACGATGTTCGTGAGATACGGTGGAGTTGAAGAGGGAGGAACGATTGGGAGAAACGAGGAGGGGCGTTATGACTGACATTTTGCTGGTCTACAAGAAAAACTTCGAGGCGGTTCACGACCACAGTCTAGGCTTGGTTACCAAAGCACTGGATGAAGCCAGTCAACGACGTGGAAACTTACGCATTGATATTCGAGCAAGAGAACATGTTCGGCGTGCCGACTTTATCGGACGAGATTTGGTTCTGGTTCTCGGTGGAGATGGGACATTGACGAGCATATCTCACAATATCGATGCGGCAACGCCTGTCATGGGAATAAATTCCCACCCGCGAAGTGAAGATCCCAACGGAAGTTTCGGATTCTACATGGACTCCAATATCGATACATTCACCGAAGATTTAGAGACTGCACTCAATGGAGATGCTATTGTCAACGAATTACCTCGCTTACAGGCCATTATCGATACAACATCCGGCAATCGATTTACCACTGATCCTGCTATGAACGACATACTGATTGCAAATACGCACCAATATGCACCAAGTAAATACCACCTGCGAAGAGGTGAGAATAAATGCCACCAACAGAGCAGTGGTCTACTCTTTTCTACGTGGCTTGGACAGGGCGCTTGGCTCAGTAATGCCGCTGGGAAAGGTGATCTCGAGCAGTTGTTTAAGCGTGTGAAGAATGAGCACAAGTCATCGCACTACTTTGTACTCGCCCGTGATATTTCACCTGCAGAACGTGAAGGCATGCCTTGGTCGTGGATGGACTGGACTGAAGAATCAACGACAATCACATCAGACATGCACAGAGGCTACGTGGTCCCCGACGGTTGGAATGAAGTTCATTTCAATAGGGGAGCGACAATCACAGTGAACGCTGAGGCTCCACAATTACGTCTGCTCACATTCCGACGCTCAATGACTGCACGTTTAGACCAGTTTATTGCTGGAGATTGAAAGAGTCATTAAAGCTGTAAGCCTTCAAATGTCCCTCAAGAATAAATGAGGATAATCGAGAATATACACAAGAACAGTGCTATTCCGTTGAGAACAAGTGCAGGAACCACTTTTTTAGCCTCTGGATGATGTGGTTGCATTTGCTTGAGGTTCAAATGCGGTAGCATAGAAAGAATACCCACAATGCTCACCATACTGCAACACAAATTCAGGCCTGGAATAAAAGAACAAAAAATCGAAAGTACGCCAAAAATAAGCCAGTCGAGACTGTTAATATTTTTGAAAGGATGAATAGGGATCACATTCGAACCTGAAAAAGGCGTTTGTTGCCCTGATTGTTGTTGAATGATGATTGTCTGAGGGGGTGGTGCCGGTTGAGGGGTTGGTGGCAAGTGATAGTGATTATGAATGACATTACCCGTATGCATGTCCCTTCCTACAACGCTGTCTTGAACGTTGGTTGGCTGGTCTGGACCTGGTTGCATGATGCTTCCTCGACAATTGCTGAATGCTACGCTAAATAATGCTATTCATGCGGTGTAAAAAGTAAAGTGGTAGGGGCGTAAAAAAAGGGTGGAGACTGGAACTCGACAAAGAGTTCCAGCCTCCGGTTTTCTTAGGAGGTGATCCATCTGCAGGTTCCCCT